>JAEEGG010016170.1_pt1 | contig 15534 bp, 9 predicted proteins | sample 9134161 | NCBI WGS metagenome assembly JAEEGG01 (sample SAMN16246543, study PRJNA631951) | gut metagenome | biome: gut microbiome; feature: rumen; material: CR-attached | host: Bos | place: Iran: Karaj | collected 2018-10
TAATCTTGATGTAACTGGTAAGCATAAGCACTACGAATGGTAAAAGACTCCACCCTCTTAAAAAGTAGGGTGAAGTCATTTTACTTGTCTAAGTTTTTTGATGGTTGTTCAGTTTTTAACTTCTATGCCACGGAATTTTAGAAGTAAGCCGGTAGAGCGGAGAAGTTCTGATTTTGAAACAGTGTAGTCGATTATTGCTTTGACCTGAGCTATTTTGGCGGCTGTTAAATCTCGCTGTGCCTGTGCAACCTGAAAAGCTGTAGTCTTACCAACATCGAATTTAACATTTTCAACTCTCAGCTTTTCTTCCTGTTTTTGGGCTGTCGCAGTTGTGGCAGCAAGCTGTTCTTTTGTTCTCTTGATTTCAATGTAAGCCTTTATAACATCTTCTTTTATAAGCTGTTCTAGGTTTTTTATTGATTCATTTTGTAATCGTACGTTTAGTTTTGCTCTGTCATATTTGGCTTTTTCGCCTCTTCGGTGGCGATTCAACTCATAAGTTAGCCCAACAGAAGAATCAAAAGGTTCTTTATGTCTAAAACTTGGTTCTGAGCCATCAAATGATTTTGAATAACCTGTTTTACCTAAGCTGATGAAAAAATCCAATCTTGGAAGCATTCCATTTTTTGTTGATACTATATCAAGCTCATTCTTTCTTTGCATAAGCTCGGCTTGTCTTAGCTCAGGTCTCATAATCAGAGAATCAGCAATACAATCTTCTAGATTAAAATCATATTGATCTATTTCTCTAAGCTTCGGCAAACTAATAAGATTAGGACGCTTTCTCCAGAAATTATCAGTATCTTTGTTTATATTGCGAAGCAAAGAAATTGCAGAACTAACAACTCTACTTTCTGCGTCAATCAAGTCTTCCTGACAAAGAGCTACTTCTGCATCTGCTGCGGCAATTTCAGATTCTGCTATTTTACCAACATTGATACGTTTCAAAGTTTCATCACGCTGCTGCATAGCAAGTTGAAGCGATTCCTTAACAATTTCAAGCTGTTTTACGCTTAAATAGTACTGCCAGTATTTTTTTTCGGTTTCTGAAACAAAATCAAGAATATAACCATAAAGCTCATATTTAGACCAATCTAGGTCTAATTCTGCTTTTCTTAAAGACACCAAATTTACTTCTTCGCCTGCTCCACGCATTAAAGGAGCGGTAACATCTATGCCTATACGCGCAGCATAAAGACTTGAATGACTTGAGGTTCTAGTTCTATTAACAGAAGCTCCTACAGATGTTTTTATGCCGCTAGTAGATTTCTTTTCAACATCTATTGAGGCTGTAGTTGCATTATTAGAATTTCTTCCTATTACATCATTTGCGTTTATTGATTTGCTCCTTTTATCAGAAGCAGAAAGTGAAGCTGAAACTTTTGTATCAAATTCAGCCTTTGCCTGTTCTATGTTTGTAGCATAAATTTCAGGATCTATTTTTTCAATATTTAAAGCGATATTATTGCTTAAAGACATTTCAACAGCTTCTTTTAGGGAAATAGAAAACGATGCGTTTTCGTCTTTATCGAAAATATCACAAGCTCCAAATGAATTTGAGTTTTGATTATAAACTACAGATTCATCTGTAGATTGTACTAGTGGTCCTTCTTCTGTTCTTTCTATACTTATTTTTTGAGATTTATTACCTTTGAGTTGGTCTTTAACAAGTATTCTATTTATGATATTTCTATCGTAATACTTAGAACTACTAGTTATTTCAGGCTCTTGAGCATAGCATAAACAAATAGAATTACAGAAACCAAAAACAATAAGACTTAGTATATGATATTTCTTTATATTCATGCTTCTACGCTCTTCTTTCTGCCAAATGCCTTGTCGAACTCAATATAAATCAAAGGAATAATCAAAAGCGAGATAAAGGTTGCGATAGTAAGACCGCTAATAACAGCTCTAGCCATTGGAGCCTGCATTTCTCCACCTTCGCCCCATCCTAATGCCAAAGGTACAAGACCAAGAATAGTTGTCGAAGCAGTCATCAGAATTGGACGGCAGCGATTAGATGCAGCTTCTTTAGCAGCATCAATAATATTCATATCTGGGTTCTTACGTCTTAACTCGTTCATGTGGTCAACAAGTAGAATTGAGTTGTTAACAACTATACCACCAAGCATTATACAGCCAATAAAGGTCTGAACATTAAATGTGGTTCCTGTGAAATAGAGAATAGGAACAACACCGATAACAGACAACGGAACGGTTGTCATAACAATAAAGGGGTCTCTTAAGGATTCATACTGAATTGCCATAACCATATAAACCAAGAATATAGCAAGAACAAAGCTGAAAGCCAATTCCATGAAAGCTTCCTGCTGGTCTTCATAGTCACCAGTCATAACAATAGCAAAGTTTTCAGGCAAAGGAATTTCCTTAATCTTTTCTTGAACATCTTTTATAACAAACCCAAGAGAACGACCTTCAACATCTGCAGAAAGAGTGAGGATTCTTTCCTGATTGTGACGTTCAATAATAGTTGGCCCCATCTTGCTTTCAAGCTTTGCTACATTACGTAGCATAACAGGTTTACCGGCAGAGTTGGTTATAACCATATTAAGAATTTCATCAAGCTTCATATATTCAGCATCAGTAGCTTTTACTAAAATTTTATATTCATTTGAACCATCTCTAAGATTTCCTGCACTTCTACCAGACATCATTGTTTCAAGGAAAGTTGAAATAGCATTTATAGTAAGCTTCTGGTCTGCTGCTTTATCACGGTCTATTATAATAGAACGTTCAGGAACACCTTTTTCACGAGAAAGCTTAACATCTGTAATTCCTGGAACTTCCTTTATAAGTTTTGCAACCTGTGCACCTAAGGCATCGGCAGTTTCAATATCGTAACCGCGTATTTCAAGCTGAACTTTATCAGAACCAGAACCCATACGCATCATAAACATACCCTGACCTTCTCTTGTTCTGATAACGGTTCCAGGTATACCACCAAGTTCCTTTCTTAAGGCAGCAGCAATTTGAGCACTGCTTCTAGTTCGTTCGTTAGAGGCTTTCAAAGGAATACGAATATCACCTTTATTTACAGCAGAGTTTCTGCCTCCGCCAACATTAGTAAACATAATGTCTCTTTCAGGAACTTTTTCTTGTATAACTTTTTCTACTTTTTTGAAAGTCTCATCAACTAAAGACAATCTGGAACCTTCTTCCATTTCAACACTTACTCGAACTTCACCTTCGTCAGCAGTTGGCATAAATTCAGTTCCCATAAGGTTTATCAAAGAACAAGCAAAAGCGATTAAACAGCCTAATACAAAAAATGTAGTTACTCTATTATTAAGAACCTTATTCAAAGCCCAGGACTGAATCTTTAGTATGACGCCTACCAAAGCATCAGACATTCTTTTAAATAAACCAACACTATGAGTAGCTTTTTCTTCTTTGGTAACAACATTTTTCAAGAAAATAGAAGTCATCATAGGAACAATAGTTAAAGAAATTACCATTGAACAGAAGAGTGAAAAAGCAACTATATAAGCAAGCTGTTTGAACATAACCCCTGTTACACCTTCTACAAAAAGCAGTGGAAGGAATATAACTACAGTTGTAAGTGTACTTGCTAAAATAGACATTGCAACTTCACTGGAACCTTCGATTGAAGCTTCTATAATAGGAACTCCATTTTCCCTGTGTCTGAAAATATTTTCTAAGACAACAATGGAGTTGTCGACTAACATACCAATACCAAGGGCAACACCACCTAAAGACATTATGTTTAGCGTGAAACCGAAATAATACATCAAAGTGAAAGTTGCTATAATAGAAACAGGGATAGCTATTGCAATTATGGTAGTACTAGCAAGATTAGCTAGGAATATTTGAAGAATAACAATAGCAAGAATACCGCCCAAGATAGCCGATTGGCTAACATTATTAATTGAGCGCGTGATGTATTTAGAACTGTCAACAATTGGAGTTAGTCTTAGTTGAGGAATTTCTTCGTTAATTGCTGCAACTTCCTTTTTAACAGCTTTTGCAACGTTAACAGTATTAGCACCAGACTGTTTGCTGACAGAAATTCTAACGCCTTCCTTATCGTTGATTCTGACAACACTGCGCTTCTTTTCCCAATGATCTTCAACTTTGGCAACATCACAAAGTCTGATAACATGCTGACCATTCATTCCAACCACAAGTCTTGAAATCTGCTCTACGGTCTGAAATTCCCCAGGTGTTCTAAGTCTTATTTCAAAGTTTCCAGATTCAATCATACCTGCTGGAAGATTGATATTTTCAGCTCTGATTCGGCTAATAATCTGTTCAGGACTTATTTTCAAAGCCTTTGCCTTGTTTATATCTAAATTAACCTGAATTTCGCGTTGATTACCACCCATAACATCAATAGAAGCTACACCATCTATTTTTTCTATACGATATTTAACCTGATTATCTATTAAATCAAGCAATTTAACAGGGTCAAGATCTGCAGAGGCACCAAGCACCATAATAGGCATTGCATTAGAGTCGAATTTACGAATCTGTGGTCTGTCTATATCGTCTGGCAATCTTTTAATGATGCGGTCTATACGGTCCCTAACGTCATTTGTAGCAGCATCCAGATTTGTTCCCCAGGCAAAAGAAATTCTAACATTGCTTCTTCCTTCGCTAGAAGATGATTCAATTTCTTCAACCCCTGAAACAGCAGCTATAGCTTGTTCTATAGGTCTGGTAATCAAGGTTTCGACTTCAGTAGGGCTAGCATTTTCATAAGTCGCCGAAACGCTAATCATAGGGAAAGTCATATCTGGCATCAAATCAACAGGAAGTTTATATAAAGAAATGAAACCAAAAATAACCACCATTAGCATTATCATTGTAACGCCAATAGGGTGTCTTACTGATTGCTTAGATAATTTCATTTTTTGGCTTCGCTCCCCTTGGCTTTTACTTCATCAGAAGGGATTCTGATTGCCATTCCATCTTCAAGTAAATGTTGTCCTAAAGTAACAACTCTCCCGCTTATTTCCGGACTAAGTATTTCTACTTGTTCAGAATTTCTATATCCACATTCTACGGGAATAAATTTTGCCACTTTGTTGGTTTCATCAACAATAAATACGCCTTCTTTTTCTTTACGTATAACCAAAGCTTCTATTGGTATAATAATAGTATCTTTATGGGTCCCATAAATAACTTTAGCGGTAACAAACATACCTGGTTTTAGCTCAAAATCAGGATTTCTTAGATTTAGTTCAATTCTAGCCTGTCTTGAAACTTCATCCAACATAGGAGCGATTCTTGTAACTTTTGCTGTAAAAGTAGCATTAGACAAGGCTATTGGAGAAACTTCAACACTCATTCCCTGCTTGATTTTGAAATAATCTCGTTCAACAACATCAATTGCAACAGTTAGATTTGTAATATCGATAACAGATATAATAGGAGTATTAGCTGTTATCATTGCACCTTCATCAAGAAGACGTTCAGCAACAAATCTGTCGTTTGTTCCATAACTCCAGGAAGCGTCAACCTTGGTATAGGCCAGTTTCAGCTTTGCTTGTGCTAACGAAGCTTCAGCCTGTCTAAGAGAAGATTTATTAACCATGTGTTTAGCTGAACGAGTTTTAAAATCTGCGCTGGCATTTTCAACTTCTACTTCAGAAGCAACTTTCTGCTTACGCATTGTTTTAACACGTTCCAATTCTCTTTTGGAAATTTCTAATAATTCGCCACTTTCGTTATAATTGGCTTTTGCAATTTCTAAAGCAGCTTCTGCCTGTTCAACAGCTAAAATAAATTCTTCATCGTCTAATTCAGCTACTATGTCACCGTTTTTTATAGTATCGCCAATATCAAAGTTTACTTTTTTTATACGACCAGAAACTTTAGGAGCTACCTGAAATTTTGATTTTGGTAATATAGAACCAGTAAAAATGCCCTCATCGTTCATGTCACCTTTGATTACGTTGCCAGTTTCAACAGCTACTACAATCTGTTTTGCACCGCCACGTATATTTCCCTTTTTATCGGTAGCATTGTTTTTCTTATAATAATCCATGCCAAACCAAACTAAGGCGGCACCGATGACAAACACGAAAATCAGCTTTTTCATTCTATTTATTACTCCAAAATCTAATCGTTTTTATAGTAGTTGGTTTTATTGTTTCTTACTAATTTTGCAAACTAAAAAAATATTTAATAAATGTTAGCTTACAATATTATGGTTAAACAATAATTACAACAACTACAAATAACCATAACAATGAAATTCGTAAGAATTTCAGTATACTAAGTTCGCAAAAACGAAACTAGTTTTCCTTTTTCCTCTATTATCTATTAAATAATATATACATTATATAATAGGGTTTTTCCATACTTAAAATATTAAGATTAGTTAACTCACAGCAAGAAAGAACTATGCAACAAAGACAAAGCTTTTGAAACTTGTTCTTTTGAAACAGCAAAACTTACTCTCAAACCTTCATGCTGTTTTATTGTACAACCAAACTCATCACAAACAGCAAGAACTTTATCTGCTAATGCTTTGTCATAAATAAAACCAGAACCAACAATACTAATAGTAGTTAACTCAGAGAAACATTCCACTTTTTCCGCATCTAGCTCTGCTGCTTTTTCCCAGCAATAAGTAATAGCCTCAAAAGATTGATTTCTAGGGAAACCAAAAGCGATTGAATTATCTGTTAATTCTACAATAGCTGGTTGGAAAAGGAGCTCGTTTAGATTAGAATTAAGCTTAGAAACTTTATTGCTGTTTAAACCATTAATACGTACATAAACAAACTTATTACAGTAAGTTATACTTTTTATCGGAACAGAATCATCGCCATCAGGACCAATAACACTTCCTTCTACATTAGAAAAACTTGAACGAACATGCAGTCTGATATCTGATTCTTTAGCCAATGAGATAGCTCTCGGATGTAAAATCCCATTTCCAAAATGAGCTAATGTGAGCATTTCGTCATAACTAAGATGCCAAACCTTGCCTGCTGATGGAATAATGCGGGGGTCTGCGGTATAAACTCCATCTTCATCGGTATATTTTTCACATACTTTTTGCCCGAGTTCTCGAGCCATAACTACAGCAGTTAAGTCGGAGCCACCACGCCCAAGAGTAGTTAAATCACCTTCGTTAGTTATTCCCTGAAAACCAGCAACAACAGCCACAGAACCAGGTTGCAAAAACTCTTCAAAATCCTTCTGGCGGCCAATTTTAGTAATACAATAATCACTACCACATAGTTCAGAAAAGAGCTGTAGATTGAAAGCATTGAAAGATTTTGCTCTAATACCTAATTGGGTTAAAGCAGACGCCATCAATGAAGCACTTACCATTTCACCAGTCGCCATAACATGGTCTAATTCTCTTCTATCTGGAAATGTGGATATCTTGTGGATAAGTGCAATAAGTTCATCGGTAGTGTCTCCCATAGCGGAAATGACAACAACCATAGAATACCCACGCTTTGCTTTTTCTGCAATTCTTACAGCAGCATTTTTTATTCGCTCAACAGAAGCTACAGAAGAACCACCAAATTTCTGTATCAAAACCTGCCCGTTTTTAAACATTTTAGCCTCTGTCTATAATTCTAAAATCAGATTTTAAAGTGGCTAATTTCAGGTTTTCAGACACAACTTCAAGAGCTGAATTTAACTTTTTACGACTAATATTGTTTGTAAACAATATTAGTTGTTCGCCTTCAGTGGTTTCATGAGAAACTTTTGGCTGATATATTTTTTCGATTTCTATACCAGAATGAGCAAAGATTTTAAGAAGTTCAGACAAAGTGTCTGTTAGATTAATCAAGTTGAATCTCAGATAGAATCTGTTTTCAAAGTCGCTTATTTCATTAATAACTCTAAGTTCCTGCTTTTCCTGTGAAGAAAACATATCTAAATCTTTTACTATTCCTCTGACTATAGATTCATAAGAAGAGCCAGGGCAGGCATAAACATGAGACTGTCCGTCTTCTGTTTTTAAATATATTATTTCTGAGCCACCTCTGGCTTGAGCAAGAAAATATCTGACAGGCATTATACAGGGTTCTGCAATAACTTTAAGAGAATTTCCATCATATTCAGCAACACCAATAAGTCTAATAGACATACCAAGCTCTTTAGCTATGCTGACATCGCTTTTTTCCAAATTGCTGATTCCACGACACAAGATTTTATCGGGGTCTACGAAACAACCGAAAATTTCAGCTATTTGCAACGCCAAACGATTAAGGCAACAGATACCATGCAAATTAAAATTACTATTATCATCACTATTTTCCTTCCAGCGAGCATCGCATACAGCTTCGTCAAAACTTTTTCCTTCTTTTTCCATAATAGAAAGAACTAAGCCAGAAAAAGCGTCGTTTTGAACAAAAAACTTAACTGGTTTTGAAATACTACAGTCAGACAATATCTTTAAAAAAGGAAAAGTTCCTCCTATTGCAGCAGAAAACAAAGTATCTTTAAAAAGATTCTTCTTTAAGCGTTCTAATGCTAAAGAAGAACTGCTGGTAATTACTTTTTTAGGGAAATCATAAACTGGTCTGCCAGAAAAACAGATACCTGTTTGAACAAGCGAAAAAAACTCGTCTTTATCAAAAGCAGACCAAGTATTGTCAGAGTTTTCTCTACCCAGCAAAGGAAACTTCAAGAAATCTTTGCGACCCATTTTTATAAGAATTTCCTGAAACTGTTCTTTCCAGGAAGGCAAATTTAAAAAGCCAGCGTTTTTCATTTAAAACTCTTTATTAATCTAAGGTATTTTTATAGAAAAAAGAAAATATTGCAGGACTAACAAAGGGAGATCATTCCAACAAAACAATAGGATCGCCTTTTGCAACATTGTCTTCATTAGCAACCAAAAACTTTGCTATTCTTCCCGATTTATCTGAAACAATTTCGTTTAGATTTTTGCAGGAAGAAACTAAACAAACTACACTACCAGGTGATACATAATCGCCTTCTTTTGCAAGAGGTTCAGAAGTAGGGCTTTTAGCTCTATAAAATATGCCATTTAACGGAGCTGTTAATATTTTGTCGGTGTTATATGATGGCTTTTCGGGAACAACTTCTTCGTTAGATTCTGTTGATTGAGAAGTCTGTAAACCAAGTCGGCTTAATAGAGATAAATCTATAGGCATCTGGGTGGGAGTATTGTTTTTCTTTATTTTAAAACCAAAGCCTTCTGTTTCAAATTCTAGTTCGCTAAGCTTATTGTTTTTAGCAAACTGCACTAATTCAGAAATTTTATCTAATATTTCACTGTCATTGGTTTTAACCGATTTTTTCTGTGCCATTTGTTTTCCCTCGTTATTTATGTTCGGTGATTATAATCAATTTTTGTTTAATTATCAAGACCTAATTCTTGTCACGAAAGTACATGCTATTATTGATTATCTTAAGCATTATTTGCGTTTATAAACTGTTCAAATTAACTTCAATTGAACTTTTATTTTTTCCACTCGCTATTTGAGTTTTATTTTATATTCATAAATAAATATTTTAGTATTCATATTAATAAGCCATGTGGAAAATGTGGATAACTATGTGTACAAATTATCTGTAAAGGATTTTTTATGGTGGATAATGTTGTTTATAATCTGTTTATGTTTTACACTGTTTGTTTAAGTTTATCAACAACATAAGATTATTCGAATTTTTTACACAATTTTTCCACAACAAATTAACCGAGTTATATACTTTATTATCAGAATATTAGTATATAAAAATCTTGCTTAGTTTTTATTTGTCTGTTATATTTCACTAATCTTAAATGTACACAAATTGAGTTTGAAATGTTTGTAAATATGCTTGTTTGGGCTCAGTGAGGTGTAAAAATATTATAGAGGGTTATGTACAAATGTCAATAGCAATGGAATCTGTTTGGCAAAAAATTGTCGAAAGGATAAATGCTGAAAACTCAGGTTCTTCTAAGATTTTTATAGGTTCTATCATGCCTGGAAGACTTGAAAATAATATATTGACTCTTGTTTCTGTTAATGAAGTATGTCGAGATCTTATCAATAAACGTTACGAAAAAGATATTAATAGAATTCTGAAAGAGTTTGATCCTGCTTTAAACTATGAAATAATAGTTAAACCTGGTAAATCTATTAATAAACCATTGCAGCCAACTTTGCCGACACTTGTTGAACCTTCTCCTGTTCCAGCAGTTAAGACAAGTTCTTCCAAATATGATTCAATGTTTAATTCTAAATATACATTTGATTCTTTCGTTGTAGGAAAGAGCAATCAATTTGCTTATGCTGTATGTCAGGGTGTCACAAAGAATCCAGGCTATCTCCATAATCCTGTTTTTATATATGGTGGAGTTGGATTGGGTAAAACCCATCTTATTCAGGCTATTGGCCATGAAATCATAAAAAATGACCAGAAGGCAAAGATAGCTTATCTGTCTTCCGAAAGCTTTACAAATGAATTTATTGATTCTCTTAGAGAAAAAAAGACTGATGATTTCAGAAAAAAATATAGAAAAATCGATTTGCTTCTAATTGATGATGTTCAATTTTTCGCGAAAAAAGAACAGACTCAGGAAGAGTTTTTCCATACTTTTAATGAACTATTTCAGCAGAAAAAGCAGATTGTTCTTACTTCAGATACATCACCAGATAAAATTCCCGATGTAGACGAAAGATTGGCCTCTAGATTTGCTATGGGAGTAGTAGTCGATATCCAGCCACCAGATTTAGAAACGAGAACAGCTATTCTTAAGAACTGTGCGAAAAAATCTATGGTCGAAGTTCCTGATGATGTAATTATGTATTTGGCTCAGGGAGTAACTTCTAATATTAGAGCTCTGGAAGGAGCTTTCAATACCGTATTGTCGTTTGCTGGAATTATGAACAAGACAATAGATAAGGATTTGGTTGATCAGGTTTTAAAAAATATGCTACGCGAAACAGCTGGTGGCAAGATAGGTATTAGCTGGATAATAAAGCGTGTTGCGGAGTTTTATGATATTACAGAAGCTGAAATGGTAGGAAAAAGGCGTTCGGCGGATTTAGTTCTTCCTAGACAAGTTGCAATGCGCTTGTGTCAGATTCTTACAGAAGCTTCCTTAAACCAGATTGGTGAAAAATTTGGCGGCCGCGACCATACTACAGTCATGCATGCTTGTGATAAAGTCAATAAAATGATTAAAAACGACAAGAATTTTGCTGATGAATTTGAACGAATTAAACGCTTTGTTGATCCTAATAAGTAATTAATAGAAGCCGCGTAAACTGCGGCTTTTTTTTCTTTCTTAATCGGATTCTTTTTATTATAATTTAAAAAGGTGTTTTTAAGGAGAAAAACTATGTTTGATGAAGCAGAAAAAGTAAATAAAGCAGTGAATAAAGATATAAATGACAAGTTAGAAGACGCAAAGCTTAAACTGAGTGGTATAATTAAAGAAGAGCAAATTAAGTTTGAAAAAGGTAAAATAGTATTTAATAGTGGGAACGGATCAATAATTTCACTGATATTTTTGGTATTAGCTTTTATTTCTTTTTCTTTAAGTAAATTAATAAATCCACTTATTACTTTTTCTATTGCTGGAGCCTTTTTGGTATTAGCTTTTCTTTTTGATAGTAAACAAAAAAATTTCTTAGTATTAGACTATGAAAAAAATATGATTTACTACGAAAAACGCGATAGTAATAATAAAATTATATCAAAAGATATATTTATAAAACCCAAAGAACTTTTGGCCGTAGGTGTAAATAATCATATAGGTGAAGGAACTAAGTACGACCCTGGTGATTTAGTAACCGGTGAACGTGAAGAATCCAATGTTGCTTTATTAAAATCCAACGGAGAATTATACCCCTTATATGGTTTTCTTCCAAAACATTATCCTAATGATTGTTTGATAGCTGATGCTATATCTATTTTATTTAATGTTCCTGCTGTAAAAAGCAATAAGGAAGAACAATTAAAAGTTATAAAAACAGCTCTTAATTATAAATTAACTACTGAGCCTTTAAAAAGAGATTCTATTTTTGTAATAATAATGAAAAAAGCTCTATGGATTGTCTTAGGTATGGGTTTTTCTCTCGTGGTTTTATTTGTTTTAAGTGAATTTGTTATAAAAAAATAAAAGAATTGTTTGAACTTTCTTGTAATAGAAATTTTAGTTATTAAGTTACAAAAAACTAATAATATAGAGTATAATTAAGAATATAGTAAAAGAATATGGAGAATTTTTATGAATTTAAAATCTATTGCTCTTGTAGTATTAGGATTTAATTTAGTTGGAAGTATGTCTATGGCCGCTTCCCCTATGGATAAATATTTGAGAAAGCTAGCTATATTAGATACTAACGATGGAAGAACTATTGAAACTTATGAAGATGTTTTCATAAACTTAGATCCTTTCCAAAAAAGAAACAAAGAATATCCTATTATAAATATTAATGAAATTCCCGAAGGTTATGTTTCTGAAAAAACAGCTAAAAAATTTTTTAAAAAGTTTTCTTCACATGCTGTTGTAACAGATGAAAGAATTAGTTTTCGTAATTTTATGAATGAACATTTTTCTATAGATGGAATTACAGATTTTCCTAATAATTATTTTGCTAATAAACCAGGATCTCATACTTTATATTTAAGAATGGATGACAATTATAAATATGTTCAGAACTTTAAGAAATTTAGTCCAGATGCTATTTCTTGCAGATCTGACAGATCTTTGTGCGATGAAAGTTGTGAATATACCCATAAATATAAAAATAAAATTTATTCTGAATTTAGAAATAAGTTAATTTCAAAATCGAAATTGGAAGATGCAGATGAAATATATAATAAAAAGAATTATATAAAATTATCACTAAAAAAAAGAACTCCTGTTGCTATAACTTTTGATGGTAAAATTGCTGAAGAAAAAAATGACTTCCCTGTATTAGGTGGAGATATTTCTTATGATGCTTGTACATCTGGTGATTGGTATTTAACACCAGAAGGCATATTAATTGGTGAAGAAAATCCTCCTATATATCATGCTAAGTTTTCTTTTGGTAGATTTGGTGAATGTCCTGAAAACGATGAAGATTGGAAAAATGCAGAAAATTGGACAAATTTAGAAAATATAGTAGAAATCAATTATGGGAATTTTGATGAAAAAATTGTTGGGATACCATATTTTCGAGATGTAGTAAGGTTTAGACCTTTTGATGGATTTATTAGATATTCTATTTTTGCTAAAGAAGGAGATGTTGACGGTAAGTCACCTGTTAATCCAAGTGTTATTGTTCAAGAAAACAGACCTGATATAGGTTACGGATATCTTACCGCAGGCGATTTAGGTAATACACCAGAAACAGCCAAGGATTGGCCACTAAAAAAGAATTTAGGTGAAATATCAGGAAAAGGTTTTCAAGATGGTTTAATTAGAGTATATGATAACGATAAACCAAATATAATTATAAGAATTACTAACGTTGAAACAGACGAACAAATGTTTTTCCCACCATGCTTAGCTTCCAGTGCGTGTGAATTAACTATTTCAAAAACATATAAATCTGTTTGTGGTCCTAATAAAAATAATAAAGATGATTATGATTATTTTGTACAGAATTTAGGACCTGATTATAACTATGATGTATTGTCTAAAGTTCCTGCTTTTACCCCATATTACACGATTTATTCTATTGATGATCAAAATATTAAGACAGCAACAGAAAAATCTTACATCGATAGATTATTATTAAATAAAGATGTTAAATTTATTAATGAAAATGTTAGAGTTGAAGATTATTTTGCTTCTGATAAAGACGAAAAAGGTCAGCCAACTTTTAAAATATTTAAAAAAGGTAGTTTTGGAAAACGTCGTGGAACATGTTCAAATATGGTAGCTTTGTTTGAAAATAAAGGTTCTTTTAGATTCAAGACAGGTGTTGAATATAAGTTAGATGTTTGGACCGATGATAATGTTAAATGGACTAACATAGAATATGAAGAAGGTTTTGATGGTGGTCCTGAAATGCATTACGAAAAAGTAAGAAATACAGGAATAATACCTCATTCAGGAACTACATTTAAATCTAGTGATAGTGCTAATTACGGAGATTTAAGTGTTCAGCTTATGATTGGAAAACCAAAATTGTTAGATAAAGCAAAAGTTTTTGATACAGGTATTAAAAAAGGTATTATAAAGCTCAATATTCCAAATGAAAGCGAAAATTTAAATGAAGAACAAAATATAAATATTTCTAAGCATATAAATGGTGATATTTATTTTACTTTAAAAGATCCAACACCACCTGAATATAATTTAAAAACAGTTGAAGAACTAGAAAAGAAAGGTTTCCCATCTATAACTGTTGTTGCTGAAGATTTTGCAGGTTTGAAAAGAACATTGAGATTGTTCTTCAGAGTTAATGATAGAAATCTTGATGTTAAAGTTCTAGAAAACAATATAAAATAAAAAATAAATAAAAATATAAGAATCGAAAACCAGTTTTTTATTGGTTTTCGATTTTACTTTTTAGCTAAATTGAAAAAGCTATGGTTTTAGTGTAATATATGTATTCTAGTTATTAAAAAGGCTTACATAACAAAAGGTTAGTAAACTTATATAAATATGACTTATTCTTCAAAACCAAAATATGTTCCTGTAGGTAAACAACCTATTTCTTTCGGTCTAGTAAAAGCTATTACTAGCATGAGAAAAGCATGTTTTAAAGAAGAAGGAAAATCTGAAAGTGATTATAAACATAGACTTGCTTCAAAAGATTTAGTTGTATTGGGTAGTTTGATTAATGGCTGGCGTGATATAGTCGGACTTCAATTAGCCTCTAAAACTTGTCCTTTAAAATTATTCAAAGGTACTCTATTTTTAACTGTATCAGATAGCCAATGGATGCAGACTTTGTTGTTCTTGAAAAGTGAAATTATTCGAAAACTTGAACAAAAATTTCCCAATTTAAAAATTAAAGAAATAATTGGAAGAATTGGTAAAATACCGCCAGAAGTAGAAAAAATAGTTAAAGAATCTTCCTGGCCAGATTGGAAAGAAGAAGAAGTTATTAAAAAAACCGAGGTTAAAAATCCAGAGCTTGCAAAAGCTATAGATTTATGTCAACAGAAACTTAGTGCTAGACTTAAAGGCTTAGAAGAAAAAGGATATAAACTTTGTAATATTTGTAGATCTAACGTTACTCGATCTAAAGATGGTATTTGTGCTATGTGTTTGTTCGACCATCGTAGTGATGTTCTGATGAAAAGCCGATCATTGTTGGCAGAAATGCCTTGGCTAGGTTTTGATGAAGTTCATGAAGAGCAAAAAGAGCTGACTATGGTAGAATATGAATATATTAGAAATGAGCTTTTAAACGAAACTATGAGATTAGTCGATGAGCTTTTTTCTGATTTAACATATGATTATGATGAAGATACTGCATATATGATGCGAAAAGAAATGGTTAGAGGAATTGTTCTTTTTGCTGGTGTAACTCCAGATAAAGTTAATCTTTCTTGTTTAAACCTCAAACAATTGCCTGATAAAAAATGGCTGGATTATTTAAAAGAAGCATCTAGTTT
>JAEEGG010016172.1_pt1 | contig 15533 bp, 3 predicted proteins | sample 9134161 | NCBI WGS metagenome assembly JAEEGG01 (sample SAMN16246543, study PRJNA631951) | gut metagenome | biome: gut microbiome; feature: rumen; material: CR-attached | host: Bos | place: Iran: Karaj | collected 2018-10
TGGGCTGGGATGGGCTCGACGGCCGGCAAGCGCTATTTGAAGGAAAAGCTCGAAGTCTGGAAGGCTCTCGAAGAAGCTTACGAGGCGGGTAAAATCCGTGCAATCGGCGTCTCCAATTTTGAAATTGACGACATGAACAATTTGCTAGCTGGCGCTCGAGTGATTCCGGCTGTGAACCAGATTCGCGTTCATATTGGGCATGTGCCGACAGAACTCGTTGACTTCTGCGAACAGGCGGGAATCTTGGTGGAAGCGTATTCGCCAAATGCGACGGGGCGCCTCTTGAAAGTGCCAGAAGTCTGCGCAATGGCTGATAAGTACCACGTCTCGGTGCCGCAACTTGCAAGCCGCTTTGTGCTGCAGCTAGGGCTTTTGCCACTCTCGAAATCCGTGCACGAAGAACGCATCCGGCAGAACGCCAAGCTCGATTTCGAAATCAATTCGAATGACATGGCCGCGCTGCTAGAACTCGACGGACTGTAACAAAAAGGTCCCTCTCTAATGAGCGGGATCTTTTTGTTATGAAGGTCTAATAAGACTTTTTTTATCTCACATTAACTTTCTTGTAGTTGCGTCCGACCTTAACGATGTATGTGCCTGCTGTAGGTACTTTCACGCGGGTCTCGGCGCTGCTCAATGAACCAGTTGAAAGCACCTGGCCTTTCATGTCTATGAGCGCGTATTGTTTGCCAACGTTTTGCTTTCCTGTGACAATCGCAATTTCAAGTGTTCTTGTTTTAGCAATGCGGAATTGGCTGAAATCAGAGCTTGTTCTGCGACTTGCGATAGCGTATGGATCAGGACTGATTATGGATTGTTCCAAAATCATGTTTGTCGCGATTTGCAATGTGCTTGTCGGATTGCGGCGGTTGCAGAAGTAAATGTCGATATCGTAAATGTCTCCTGCTTTTGCAGTCGGCAAGAACTTGTCTAAATCGACGTAGCCGGGAGCCGGAATATGAACGCCTCCAACGTCAACTGCTAGTTTGTTGTTGATGTAAACCCAGATATCGTCGTTTCCACTGATGCTAAAGTTCAAGCCTTTCCTGAATTGGAACTTTGCGTGCGATTCGAGGCAGAAATGCTGATTGCGGCCAGCGGTCGTCATTATCGCTGTATCTGAGTCCACACCCGTTTCGAATGAATTCCAGCGAGGATTATTGCCTTGTTCTTGTGACGAAACGAGAATCTCAGTTCCGTCTTTGTAATGTGGCCAATCTATTGGGGCGTAGTATAGGCAAGACCAGCCCCAGCCATCTTCAATCCAGCTGATTCCGAATTTTTCAGAAATTTCCTTACCCCAAGGTGTCTTTGTGCCGTTCATGCTGAATTCACCGCCTTTCACGTAATTGCCTTCGCAGTCCGTACCGCCGTCCCAACCGGGGCCATTGCAAATAAGCTTGTTGACCGCAACTTTTCTGGTGGTGTCGATGGTGCGTAGACCTTCGGGTGCTGGGGAGTTTTTGGTGGGGTCAGGACAGTAAAATACAGGACCTTCGGCTCTGCGCTTGCTTTCGGCAGCTGGCAGACGTTCGGATTTCATGGCTTCATCACTTGGAGATACTTCGGCGGGGTAGAATCCGCCAGGTACGTTGGTTCCTGGATTTGTGTAGTAGTCTGAGTCAAATTCTAACTTGCCATAGAAGTTTTTATAGATCGGGAGTTCGTAGGTGTAGGTTTCGTTGATTCCCGGTGTGGAGGTAAACAAGGCGGCGAATGCTTCGTCTGCTTGAGCGCCAAAGCATGCCTTACCTTTTTCCGTCAACTTCAATTTTTTGGTTGTGGGGTCAAGCGAGGATTCTACTATGCCGGTTGTTACGCCAATGCACGGAATCACGGTGTCAGGAGCTGCCGTTGTCGAATATTTTGCTGTTGGGTAATAGCAGGCATTGTAGTTGGACTTGCCGGAGGCTTCTCTTGCCATAGTCCATGCCGGTGCGCAAGAGAACGCTCCATGCAATGACGCATCGGAATCGTAAACTGTGGCAATCAGTTCACGCATGCAAGACCCTTCTGAAGTCGGATGCTTTATATACCATCCATCGTTGCCAGCCGGAAGTTTTGACGCTTCTTCCTTGTCTGCGACAAAATACAGAGCATTGCTGTAATCGGGTTCGCTTGAAAATAGTTCAAAAAAATCAACTAAAGGAATCGGTGTTGCTTTTGTTTCCCCATCGCCCTTCATGCCGATAGCTTCTTTCTTATCCTCGTCACCTTCGTGGTAGATGAGAACGCTGCTTGGAATTTCTTCGTCGATGTAGCGCCTGTAGTACCATCCGCAATATTGTGGATCGGGGGACATTTCGTATAGCTTGCCGTTTTCGTCAAGGATGGGATTCCCGACAAACCAGTTTTTGTTTTGGGGAACAAAGACATAGAAATCGTGGATCACCGGTTCCTGGTAAGCCATGTAGATTTGTCCCTGTTTACGGGGATCCGGGTGCTCTTGAATCCAGACTTCGGCTTTGTCTTCCTTAAAGGATGAACAGGTGAATTGTTCGTAAATGATGGATTTATAGATGCCTTCGGGGGATAGGCACGAATTGTAGGAACAGCCTCTGCTCGGGTTGTTGTTTATGAAAAACTTTGTAGCGTCTTTTGTCCCGACAGCGTTTTTATCTGCAAGTGAAATTGTTGTCCATCCCTTTGCATCGGCCTTAGGGAATGGAACAACTGTATCTCCAATGGCGAGGTAGGCGGTTCTCCATTGGAGGGGAAGCTTTAGGTGTATGGTCGGCGAACAGGCGGTGCTGTCTTCGCGTATCAAGTCTGCCCAAACACTGGATGCGCCAAAAGTAATAGCAGTTGCTGCTAGAATCTTTAAGAGTTTCATTTGTGTTCTCCTCCTTTGGTAGAAGTTAAATTAAAAATACAAAATAAAGTAGAAAAGAGAAAAGTCCCGCTCGTTTGAGCGGGACTTTTTGAGATGTCATGCCGGACTCTATGTCATCCCGGACTTGTTCCGGGACGGCATCTCCTTTATTTCACATTTACTTGTTTGTAACCAAGGCCAACCTTGACAACGTAAGAACCGGATGTAGGAACTTTCACGCGGGTATCGCTGCTGCTCAGCTCACCGACAGAAAGCACTTGGCCCTTCATGTCCATGACTGCGTATTGCTTGGCGAGACTTGGCAAGTTGTCTTCAAAGACAATCGCAAATTCAAACGGTCCCTTCAACTCAACACGGAATGTCGGTGCGGCGTATTCGTTCTTTTTGTTTTTGCCGTTATCGTCATCCTTGTCATTGTCTTTACCGTTATCCTTTCCGCTATCATCGTCTTTGCCATTGTCGTTGTTGTTGTCATCATCCTTATTCTTGTTATCGTCGTTGTCCTTATTGTCGTCCTTATTTTTGTCGTCATTGTTATCGTCTTTATTATCGTCCTTGTTGTCGTCGATTTTTTCGTCTTCATCGAGGTCCTTGGTAGAACCTTCTGCAATTAGGACCCACGGAGACGGCAGACGCTTTGTGGCATCGTATCCGGTTGCGGTATTCCAGTTATATGTGGAATCCTTTTTCGGACGGGACTTGTTGAAACTTGCCTCGGCCTTGTAATCGGACTGGTCGGTAATCAAGCCAACGCCATCAAGCGTTCTGATGCGGATGTAGTCGCCTGCTTGCGGGAATGTTGTAGTTGTGTCGTAGACGAATGTATGGACAGAATCCAGATTTTGTGCAGAAGCCGCTTCTGGAGGTTCCGGCAGGCTTGCCAAGTATTTAGCTTTTGAGGTGTTGTTGACGTAGAAGGAGAACAAGTTGTCGCCTTCTTCAGCGCCATCTGCAGTCTTTTGCACTTTTTCAGAGAACGTCACCTTCAGCTGGGCGGTCTTGGAGGACTTGCTTCTGATGGAGACTGCAGAAGTAATCACTGGGGCGATGCGGTCGTAGGCAACGCATTCATAGACCTTCGTTACGGCTTTGTTTTTTACCGTTGTCTTTGTCCAGGACTTGACTTTGCCCTTTCCGGAAGTCTTCATTTTCTTGGATAAATTCTTACCGCTCAGCGAAATTCGGGCGAGGCAGTATTCGTCGTCCAATTTTGCATCGGCTCCGCAAACGGCACCCTTCTTGACGGTAGATTTGTCAAAGACTACAGAATCCTTGGTGTTGAAATCCCAGAATACGGCAATCTTTTCGGGGAGGGAGTCCTTGTGGATGTTTCTGTGGTAGTAAACTACGATGGAATCGCCGATACCGTCGAGGTATTCCTTGTCCTTGCTGAAGTACTTGGAGGCGATGTTCATTTCGCTCTTGGGCTTTGCTCCGTAAACGTCAAAGATATCGGCGAATTGCGGCATCGGCACAGGCGGCTTTTGGAACTGCATGTTTTCGTATGTTGCAAACGTGAGCGTCGAATTTGGGCCTATTATGTAGAGCGTAGCTGTTCCGCAGCCCTTTTCTTCGCATTTTTCGAAGGTCTTGGATGAACTGACCTGGATTGTTGCGCGGCCATTCACGAGCTCTTCACCGGAGAGCAGTGTTAAACCGGCTGATGTTTCGGAACCCAAAGCAAGCGTGAAGTTGCATTTTTCACCGCAAGGCTTGTCTGTGCTGCCGTTGAGGGCGAGCAGATGGAAGTCATAGGTGGAATTCTGCAAGCGGATTTCGGTGTCCTTGTCTCCTGTAATTGCCTTGGTGGACGTATCGGATTCCACAAATACGAGCTTTGGTGCAAAGAACGAAACGTTTGCGTTGTATACGCCTCCATTGACGGCGATCGATGCCGATTCCTCGTAGGTGTACATGTCGGCAAGCGGTATGGTCACGTAGATGGTGTCGATGCCCTTATTACTTGTTTTGCGGGATTTTGCCGGGTCGAACTGGACGAGCTTTCCGCTCATCTTTTCGAAGAAAAGCACCTTCTTGTTCGAAGTGGCCAAGGAATATTGAGCTCCCTTGATCGATTTTAACACAACAGGTTCTTTGCAATTCTTCTGACCAACAGCACAAGGATCTTCGACAGAAGCAATGTAGAGCGGGATCATTTGATTGATATCATAGGAACCGTCTTCCTTGGGGATTGATGCCATTGCTTGAGACTGGAACTTGTAAGAAATGCTCGGATCGCCATTCTTGTCAAGGGCAACTGCATCGCGGCTTGCAACATCGATAGTGGTGGTAATGTCGATTTCAATCACGGCAACTTCGGAATTGTATTTGGCCAGCAAGTAGAACTTACCAGCTCCGAGGGCGTTCTGTAACTTTTCCTTATTGATGATGGGTGCTTCGCGATCACTGATATCGATACCGCCGTTGAACCAGACTGCCGTCTTGGCGAATTCCTTTTCGCTAATTTCGACTTGTGAATTATCTTTGCCAGTGATATCTGTTGTCAACATATATGAAATGTTTTTAGGCGTAATTTGTTCGCATCCGCCAACACCCTTGCCCATGGCAATATCGACACAGGTGACGATGTCTGTTGGGCTGTAGCACATGTTGTATTGGGCATTGCCCTTGGCAGCCTCTGCTGACGAGGTGTTGTTCTTGAGGGTGAGCCCGGAGCTGACTCTTTCGCCGACTGTCTGTTCCATGAAGATGTTTGTCTTGATAGAGAAGTTACTCATGGTCGTGCGGCGGTCGCAGAAGTAAATATCGATATCGTAGGAGTTGCCTATCTTGGCGTAGGAACCCATGAAATCGTCCAAGACAACGTAGCCCGGGGCGGGGAGGTGGGTACCGCCGATATCGATGGCGAGCTTGTTATCGATGTAGATCCAAATGTCGTCATCACCGCTGACGCTGAGCTTCAAGTTCTTTTTATAGTGGAAGTGGGCATGGGATTCAAAGCAAAATTGCTGGTTACGGCCTGCTTTGGTGAGAACGTCGGAGTCGCTTTTACCAGATGTCCAGCGATGCGTTCCTGTTGAATATCCGTAGGAGCTTGTTTTAACGAGTGTTTCTGTCCCCTCTTCGTACATTGGCCAACCTTCGGGTTCATCGCTTGGGCAAGACCATCCCCAGCCATCGCCACACCAAGTGACATTAAATATTTTTGAAATTTGCGAAGCTGCTTCTGTAGGGTATTTACCGTCGAGTTTAAATTCGCTTCCGACTGCATAAAGACCATTGCAGTCAATGCCTCCTGCCCAACCTGGTCCATTACAAATCAAGTCGCTTACAGGGATTTCTTCTGTAGGATGGATTGTTCGGAGCCCTTGTGGAGATTTTGATGTTTGATTCATACGGTCGGTTGTGAAGAATGTCGGACCCTCTGCTTTACGTTTGTTTTCGGCGGCAGGGAGGCGTTCTGTGAACATGTGTATTGCATTAGGAGGTTCTTCGGCGGGAAAGAATCCGCCTCGAGCAGGAGCTCCTGGGCTTTGGTAGTATGCCGAATTGAATTCGTATTTGCCATTTTCGTTTATGTAGATAGGCATGCCTAGGCAGTAACCTTCGTTCACGTTAGGTGTAGCGGAGAACATGGCGGCGAATGCTTCGTCTGCTTGGGGGCCAAAGCAGGTTTTACCTTTTGCAGTTAGCTTCATCTTTTTTGTTTTGGGATCAAGTGTCGACTCGACCATCCCTTGGGTGACGCCAACGCAAGGAACAACTTCTTCTCCCGATGAATTAACCGGGTAGTTTGCGGATGCGTAAAAACAGGCGTTATACAGAGCTCTTTCTGTACCTTCGATAGCTTGAGACCAATTTGGTGCGCAGGTAAATGCGCCGTGCAGGCTGGCATCCGTATCGTAAATGAGGGCCGTAAGTTCAAAACCGCAAGTGCCTTCTACTGGTGGGCGACTTGTGTAGAAATCCATTCCTGAATAGGGGAGTAAACTTGCTTCTTCTTTATCGGCTACGAAATACAGATCGCCGTTGTAACCAACGTCAGATGAGAAAAGGTCGAATAAATCGCCTAATGGGATTGGGTCGGTGCCAATGCCAATGGGGTCTATCATTGTTTCGTCGTAATCTTTGCGGATATAGACACTTTTGGGGACTTCCTCATCGATATAGCGCCTATAATACCAGCCACAATTTTCGTCGATGTACAGAGGTTGTTCATTAGCATAGCCGTTTGCGTAGACTTCGTGAATGATTGGTTCGGCTATCTTCCAGTCAGTGCCTTGGGGAATAAAAACATAGAATGTCTTGACATCGGGCTTGTTGCCAACTGTTATGTAAACTTGCCCTGCCTTGTGTGGATCTGGATGTTCCTGAATCCAAACGTCGGCTCCATCATTTTTTCCGAATGTGGCGCAAGTGAAACCGTTGGCACTAGGATCGTTTGACAGATTTTTGGTAATGCTTGATTTAGTCACGCAATAGCCGTTGTTGCAGGCAAAACTGTTTGTGGTATTAATGAAAAATGATGGGGCGTCATTAGTTCTTATGGATCCAAGATCAATTGTACTCCAACCTTCGGCATCTGCTTTGGGAAAAGGTGTTCCTGTGCCTCCAATCATTAAGTACGCGCTAGTCCAACCTGCTGGGAGCTTAAAATGAACTATCGGGGAGCAGACATCATAACTTGTAGCGGATTTTCTCAAATCTGCCCATGCACTTGTGACGTTGAATGCAATGAACGTTGCAATTAAAGTCTTTAGTAATTTCATTTTTTATCCCTCCTTTACAAGAACCAGTAGGTTACATTCAGCTGGCCTTGCCAGGTTTTTGGAGAATCGTTGGCATCGCTAATGCGTGTCATGCCAAATACAAAGCGCAAGTCAAAGTCAAGGGCCGATTTCCCGATATTGCGCGAAACGCCAATGCCTGTGACCAAGTCGAATTCAACAGCGCTTAAGCCGCCGTCTTCTTCGAACTTTTCACTGCCGTAAACGTCCGTAATCTTGACTTCGCTGCTAGAGTAAACGTTAAACGAAAGCATCGGACCTGCTTCAAAATAAATGCCCCTCGGGATAGAGACTCTCGCGAGTACGGGTAAGTCGATGTTCAACTGCGATGAAGAATATTCGATTTTCAAATCGGATTTTTCTTTTTGCGTTGCTTTTTTCTTGGACAAGATAACGGATGCGTTGGTCTTTCCGGTTCCCTGTCTGAGTGCAAGCGTCAAGTCGCTGCGCAAATTGAATATTGGCGAAATCACGAACATGCCGCTCATGCCCAACTTGAAACCGACACCCCAGTAGCTGCCTAAAAGGTCGTCAGCGCCACTGACTGAAAGGCTGATGTCTTTGCCGTGATCGATATCGTCCAAGCCGAACTTGGTGCTATAAAAATCGTTGTACGTAATGCCTGCAGTGATACCGCCACGGAAACGCTTGGGCTGGTTGCCTTTCTTTGCCGGAGCTTTTTCGGCTTCAGGCTTTTTCTCTTCGGCCTTGGGCTCGGCCTTTTCTGCCTTGGGCGCTGCTTCGGCAACTTGAGGCTGTTGCTTTTGGGTTGTGTCTGCTACAGGTGCTGCTGCAGGTACTTCTGCTACGGGCTGAGTCGTGTCCGGTTGTGCTTGGCGCTCGGTGACTAGCGGCAAGGTTTCAATCATTTGCAACTGAGCTTCTGCTGTGGAATCTGCTGCCGGAACTGCTGCTGTTGCCACAGGAGTTTCTGTAGTTGTGGCTGCAGTGTCAGCAACTGCAATCGGAGTTTCTGCGACAGGAACTTCTGCTACCGGGGCTGGCGTTTCGACTACCGGAACAAAACCATCGGACGATGCTATTGGAATTAGAACCTGGGGGGCGGCCGGAGTTTCGAGAAGCTTCTGGAAAAAGGCCGGGGACTGTTCCTTGAAAATGTTTTCAATGTCTTCAAGTGTTGCGCCCTTGCCGGTATAGCTTGCAACGAGGTTGTTGTTTGCGCCATCGTGCAGTTCCGTGCTAACGACATAAGAACTCCCAAACTTGGAAATCTGGGCTTGCACAATGTAATCAGCTGAGGCTGATCCCGTGGCGTTTTCACGGCTCATGACCGTCCAATCCTGATTGCTAGGGAGTGCACGGTTTGCTTCATCTCTCAGAACGTCTGTGAGGTAAAGGCGCTCGGGCGATGACAACATGTCATTTGAGGATTGTATTTCTAGAACTGCTACGCTCTTGGCCAATAGTAGGCTTGGGAAAAGCAGCAGAAATGCTAGAGAGAGTGGATTTGTCTTTTTCAATGGAGACCAACCTTTTTTTATTTGTTTGAAACTTGTTTTGTTACCTTGCTATTTTTGAATGTTTACACGCCTGTAGCCAAGCCCAACCTTTACGATGTATGAACCGGAAGTCGGGACTGTCACGCGTGTATCCTTGTTGCTTAATTCACCTGTAGAAAGAACTTGCCCCTTCATGTCCATGACAACGTATTGCTTGGCGAGACTTGGCAAGTCTTCGTCCATGACGATGGCAAATTCAAATGCACCAGTCATTCGGACATGGAAATGCTTGTTCTTAAAGCCAGAACCCTTAGAAGAACTTGAGTCGGGCTCAGAATCCTCGCTGCTAGAACTGGAACTAGCCTTTTTCGAACTGCTGGATTTATCCGAATCCTTTGCGGAACTCGAAGAACTTGAGGATGGGTCAATTTCCCCAATTTCAGATGCTGTCGGATCATATGTGACTATTACGGTGTCGGCGCCTGAAATATCGCGAGTCGGATTATGGTATGTTTTGATGATATAGACCGTACCTTCCTTCAACGTGTCAAGGCTAGATCTTATCCTGCCATCCTCCTCCCATTCTACGAGAATCTTGTTTGCGTTCACAACAAGATTTTTAGGGTAGGGGTAAGTTTTGCCGCCAACTACGGCACTAGTAATCTCGACTACGGACTTTTCGATGACGTTACCGACCTTGATGGTAATATCCGTTGTATCGCAGAATTCGCCGTCGGTCACATAGACCTTGACGACATAGGTAGAATCGCTTTCATAGTCGAGTTCTTCATTTATGACGAGATAACCATCTTGCGTTATATCGAATGCTTTATCTTCTTTAACAGCATAGAATTTCAAATTGCTGAACTTCGAATTTTTTGTATCTGTGTCAGTAGCCTTTAGTGTCCCGATTAGCGTTCCGATGTCAGCATCTTCTGCAACTGTAAATGTTTGTGGTTTAATAATCGGGCTTTCGTTCACGTCAATCACATTGATAACGATATCCTTTTTCGAAGACATGCCTTCTACATCCTTGACGCTCACGTTGATGGTGAACTTCTGCATTTTTTCGAAATCAATCTTAGCGCCTTTAAGCATCTTGATTTCGCCAGTCGAGGATACAGTCACGTACGAATTGTCTTCGGTCAGCGAGAACAGAAGGTCTGTGTCGCCATCCGGATCTAGGGCTTGGAGAACTCCAACCAGAGTTCCTCCAACAGCGTTTTCATAGACTGCGAATTCCGTACTTGTTATTTCTGGGGATTCGGGCACATCTTTGAGCGTTATCGTAACCGTTGCCGTAGTTTTCAACTTTGGATATGTCTTGGAATCTTCATCTGACAGGGCTACTATTAATCCAAACTTTTTGCTTTTTTCTTTTTCGTAGTCAAAATTGCGCTTTGTTATGATTTTGCCGTCTTCGGTAATCGAGAATGAAGCTGTATCACCACCAATTGCTTTAAATACGTTCTGGGTAAAGGCTTTGGACGTGTCTATATCTTCGGAAACGAGTTTGCCCAATGCATAACCTTTTCCTTTATCCTCATATAACGAGAGTTCAAGATCCCCCGAGATAATCGGCGCTTCGTTTACATCGATAATGTTGATGGTCTTTTTAATTTCGGTTTTAAGGTTATCTTCGTCTACTACGCCAATGTAGACTGAATAAACGTGGTCCATCGTTTCGTAATCAATCTTGGATGTATCCTTGATGTCTAAGCAAAGATTGTATACACCATCTTTTTTCTTGACGTTAGCTTCAAACAAGAGGTCTGCATTATTTTTGCCGGCGTCCTTGAGATAGCCGGTCAATGTAGCTGTCTGACCCGCATCTTCATCTTGAATTTCATAGCAGGCGATTTCAGTATTCGTTATTGGTTCTTCTGCAGTATTCTCGTTGACATTGATATCCTTGTTGTCGTCTACAATCACAGGCGGTTCCGGAGCATCAATGACATTGATGGTTACGAGAGTTATTGCAGTCGAGTCACTGAAGTCAGTTCTATTAATCGTTGTACCATAAGATTTTCCATTATCCGTAGCTTTGGCCCAGACTTGGTACTGTTTTTTCTTTTCGTAGTTCAAAGAATTTGTATTTAGATAAATCTTACCATCTGAAATCTTAAAGGCTGCTGAATCATTGGTGCCAGATTCATAGTCTGAAAGAATATAAGTGAGTTTGCCCCAAGTGTCTTCATCATCTGCAGCAACAGAGCCGATGAATTCTCCCATCGGAGCATTTTCATGAACATTAAAGGCGTATTCCTTTTCTTCAAATGTCGGTGCTTCGTTCACGTCGTTAATCACGATGGTCAAATCGACGAAGTCCGCAAGTGTTGGGTCGTCACCATCGGTTGCAACTACACGAACAGAATACTCGTTTTTGACTTCGTAGTTTAGACTGTTATTTGCTGCAACTGTTATTGTGCCCGTGGTCGCATCGATTGTGAAAGATTTGTAATCATTGGCGGCAACTTCGCTTGCGATAAGAGAATACACCGGTTTCGTGCATGTGCTGCTGTTTTTGCAATCGTCGTCTTCTGCGGTTACAACGCCAACCTTTGTTCCTTTCAAGGAATTTTCATCGACAGACAATTCAGGAACATTATGGAATTTTGGAGCTTCGCCGAAATCCGTAACAGTAATCGTTACAGGAACCTTCTTTGTGCACTTTTTATCGGTTACAACGGCGTAGAATTCATATTTTTTCTTGGTCTCGTAATCGAGTTGAGCATTGCTAATGGTCGAAATTTCACCCGTACTAGGATCGATATCGAACGGAGCGGCTTCATCACCTTCAAGTGAATAATACAATGTAGCATACGTAGGCGTATAAATATCCGGGTCAACGGCTTCTACATCTCCCAAAGAGGTTTCCGTGGCGACGTTTTCAGAAATAGAGAATGCGTAAGATGTATTTGCAAATCTCGGTTCCTCGTTTACGTCATTAACGCGGAGCACCGTTTTCTTTGTAGTCAGCAGGCCTTCATCATCAATGATGGACAAGGTTACATTGAATACAGCTCCTTTTTTAGATGATTTGTAGAGCGCTTCGTAATCCAAGTTATCTGTATTGCTCTTGATAATAAACGTTGTCAAATGAGTTTCTGTGTCGGTTTTGCCAATTTGGACAACCTTAAACAGTTTATCAGCATTGGTTCCATCGTCATCAGTAATGGTAATCTTCAAATTATTGACATCAGCATCATCGTCATCATAGACAACGATGTAATTACCATCCAGTTCAGTACCCGTACTTACGTTTTCATCGATTTCATAAAGGTCCGAAAGCACCTCAAATTTGGATGGTTTATTGACATCATTAATATTAATCGTAACATTTGCAGACGTTGCTAAAGGCGGATTTACAGGATCCTGGGAACGGTCAGAAATTTTAACCGTAAACTTGTACTGTTTTTGCTTTATGTAGTTGAGTTCTTCACTTTGCTTAAGCGTGATTTCACCCGAGCTCTGGTTGATTTCAAACGGCAAATCAGAACCATCGTCAACAATGGCAAAATTCAGCTTGTTAAACTTGTAAGGATGCAAACCATTTTTGCATGCGCTAGAATTATTATGTGAGCAGGAATCCGGATCAGTTGCCCAAAGGGTGCCCACAGAGTCTCCGCCAGCAAGGGTCTCAAGAATATCCTTAAACACGGTATCACGGCTAACGGGGACTTCATTGACATCTGTTACAACAACGGTTCTGTCAATGGTAACATCATTTGCACTACCGCTTCTCTTAGCTACAACCGATACCGTAAATTTATTGTTGGGGGACAAGGCTTCGTAATCGAGGTTCTTGGTATTCTTTATATAAATAACACCATATTCTTCTACACCAAAGATTGAGTTCCCAATTGAAGAACTTTTTCCATCTTGCTTTACATCACCGATTTCTAAGTCTAAAATACCACAGGCTTCTTTATCAGCTGCATAATGTATTTCACATTTTTCTTTGTCGTCTTCATTCTCGCAATTGATTCTGTCTTCATCTACGTTACATATAATGCCAGCGTCAGCTAACATTTTGAAGGTGATTGCACTAACATTATCATTTACTTTAGCATCTTCTCTGACGCCTACTTCACCATCGGCAACCACTACAATTTCCGGTTCTACGATATTTTCAATATTCACAGTGACTAAAACATCTTGGGTGAAACCGAAATCAGAAACCGTAACGTAGAAGTTGTATTCATGTTGAGCGTCTTCGCCATCATACTCAAATTTGGCGTCAGCGTCAGTTTTTAGGAGCCCCTGATTGTCGATAGTAAAGTTCTTGGCGTCTATGGCATTATCTCCGGTATTATTCTCCGAAATTTTAAACGTCAACGTGCTATATGTCGTATTATAAATGTCTGGATCAGTGCCAACAACTCGGCCATAACCAGCATTGCATACACCTTCACTATGAGGTTTAGCACAAACCGGGGTTGCTCCACCAGAGTGTTCCTGCAAGTAGAACGTTCCGCCTTTTGCTATATGTGGCTCATTAACGTCTGTTATTGAAATATTTGTTGTCTTAGAAACAGAATTGCTTGCTTTGTCGGTGATGGTGATTGTTGCAGGATACGTTGCATTTTTTGTTTTTGAATTATAGAGGGTTTCATAATCAAGCAATTCGCTGTTTTTTACGTTGATAGAAACTGTTCTTATTCCATTTTTGTTTGCTGTTTCTTTGAGTGTAAAAAGGTCAGACAAGGTTTTGCCTGTAGAACCTGCCGCGCCCGTTAATGCGCCTGTCAAAGTATAAGTCAGTACGTCGCTGGCATCTTGGTCGAAAACAGTAAATGTTCCTAAAGATGTCCCTGTTGCCGAATTTTCTTCGATGGAATATTCTTTGCTCAAGGCAAACGGATCTGATGCTTCATTTACATCTGTAAGATTCACGGTGATTGTCGCTGTAGCAGACAATTCTCCATCCTCGACTTGGACTTTTATTGTCCAAGTCGGCTTAGTTTCGTAATCAAGAACACTGCCGTCTGTAATGACAAGTTCGTTAGAGCCGTTTTTAAACTTAAATGGTACTCCTGTAGTTACGATGCTATATGTCAGCTGATCGCCATCTGGGTCGCTTGCTGTTGTAACTTTACCTATGCTTGTTCCACTTGGCCAGTCGCTGCCATCAGGCTGCTTTTCTGCGATAATAAATGCCTGATTTCCAATAGTTGGTGCGTCGTTTTCGTTTTTGACATTGACGGTGATTTTGAACTTTGCTGATGTTAACGCATCAGCTACGGGCGTTGTTTCCGTAGCGGCGTTATCTGTTACGGTTGCGTACACGACATACGAATTTTTTGTGCTGTAATTTAAAACAGCATCGCTCTTGACCTTAATTGTTGCATTCTGATTGCTAAGTTTGGTGATTTCAAATGCGTTGTTAAAAGCAGCGTAATCGCTGCCACTCACAGTTACGGTTGAATAGGTGTATGTATCAACATTTCTTTCATTGGAAACATCTGTAACGACAATTGGGCCGCCAGCCACGACATGGTCTAATTCATTCACGGTGAATACCGCATCGGCAACAGTTGGCTTGTCGTTAACTGGGGTTACATTCACAGTTGCTGTGTATTCTACAGAAGTATTGTTGTTGGTTCCCGAACCGACGACCTTATATTTGAATGTGGAGTACTTATTGCCAAATTCATTTGCTTTAGGCGAAAACATCAGCTTACCGAGGTCTGCAACGGCAATTTGTTGATCTTTAGTAACGGCCTTGCCATTATACGTCAGCGAACCCGTGGTCGGAAGCCCCGTTATAATAACAGATGCGAATGTTTGTGTTGCGTGTTGGAATTTAAATTCTGATTTTGTGAATGCGTGCGTTGCGTCTTCGTTTACGTCAATCACAAGGGCGCTGGTGGCGGTTGGCGATTTATCGCTATTGACGATGTATATTTTGTAGCCTAATTCGTCTTCATAATTGGATGCGAGCTGTGCTCCTGCAATGTCTAAAATTTTGAGCCAGAGTGCTTCGTCTGTTTCAATAAGGCCGTCAATTAGAGGCTTGATATTGATTCCTGTTGCTTTTGTGTTACTGGCTTCTATAGTCGCAGTGGCAGATTCTTTTTTGTTGCATATCGGAAATGTGTGACTTTCATCTGCTGCAGCAACGTCATCATATCCTGCATAAACATCTGAAACTCCGCTAGCGGAATAGAACTCAAAGCAATATTTAAAATTTACACTAGATGTAGTAGGCTTGTGTAAAGCTAGATTAATTTGATTCCAATTGTCGTTTTCTACAAATTTATTTGAATTAGTTTCAAATAATGAAAGTGAAGGAGGGGCAAAAGTGGTATATTGCTGTTTTTCTTTGACAAAGGGCATGAAAGAGATGTTTTCTGCTCTAATTTCATTACCTACGATAATTGTATCTGCTATCATTTGCCCTGCATAAACAATGTTGCATCCTAATGTTATTTTCCCAGTACTGATGAATGTCCCCATTATAGTTGTGTTGTCTGTGTTTTGGAAGGCTAT
>JAEEGG010016182.1_pt1 | contig 15525 bp, 32 predicted proteins | sample 9134161 | NCBI WGS metagenome assembly JAEEGG01 (sample SAMN16246543, study PRJNA631951) | gut metagenome | biome: gut microbiome; feature: rumen; material: CR-attached | host: Bos | place: Iran: Karaj | collected 2018-10
ATACAGCATGTCCTCCGGCTTCACCTGCTCGATTGTCTTCAGGGATTCTACCCACTTGACTGGATGGTAGCTTGCCCTGTAACCGAGAACGTCGGAGAAGAACTGGATGTTCTCCAAGTTGTAATCCCAGATTTCGTCAGCCTGTTCGAACCATACTCTCGTATTCGAGTTAATCCATGGGCTCCCACGGTAGAGTTGCTCCATGTTGTAGATAACCAGCTTGTGGTCGGGATGCTTCGCTTTAAGCCGCCTTGCCTCGGAACAGTTCATCACGTTGTACCCGAGCACGACCATGGTCTTTTCGTACTTGGGCTTGTCGCACAGTTCCCTAAGCATCGTCTTGACCTGCTTGAAAACGAACGGGTGAGGGTCAATAATAATCATAAATTAAATCCATTTTGCAAAGTACGCAATCAACTAAAATATAGACAACGCCCACGTTTTTGGCAAGGCATCATTTACCAAGTTTCTTGCGGGACAGGCATACCGTTGGCATCGAAGTTGACACGGGTGAATCCGGCGCAGTTCTTACGAACCATGTCAGACGCCTCGCACTGGATGTCCGGGTTATGACACTCGGCTTGAATAGCAGGGTTATGGCATTCGGCCTGATACAGGTGGACCAATCCAGGTTCATTATTCTCGTATGGAAGCATAGGGTTCCTCTTGACAAAATTCCATATTTAAAATATATTTATACCACGAGGTAAAATTACATGTGCTCACTAGAAAACGCCATCGAAACGCTCGACAAGTGCGTCCTTGTTTCCAAGGAGGTGTTCGACATCCTTCTTGGAGAATACCGCAAGCACCATTCGGAAGAAGAAACCACCCTGCTTATCGACGAGCAGGACTGCGGGTGTGCGACCGAGGGTGAAATCATCACCTTGTTGAAAGCGTCCCGTGAAGAACAGAAGGAAAAACCGATTCAGTACGGCATACCGCTCCACGTCATGCTTCACCCAGAAAAGGTCGACGTGAATGCACTCCCTTGGGAGCCGAACCCACCTGAGCTGGTTTCTAAAATTTTAAAGAAGGAGTAAACCATGAACATCCTGAATAAAATCAAAGACATCTTCCACATCGAACACCACCCTCACCTGTCCACCCGTATCGTCAAGATGGAAACTGACGAGTACCTTGTACAAATCTGGGACACTGACCCACTTCCGCTTTTTTACCATCACTATTGGCAAAATAGAGCATGGCGGTTTAATCAAAAAGAAATTCGCTCCAGTTCTTTAGAGATTGCTTATGAAGAAAAGAAGAAACTTGATGAACTCATCAAGAATAAGGTTAATGGTTGCAAAGTTAAGGAAGTGATTGCTTAAAGGGAACTAATATGTTGGACGAAGAAAGTTACTACGATTTCGACCTGAAAAAGGAATGGGGCAAGCAGCTTAAAGAAGCTTACACGTTCTGCCAGTGGATTAAGAAGGATATCGTCAAGGAACTGATTTACAACCGTGAGTCAGACCTCGTTATCGAACCGTCGGACATCGGTAAATGGTATCTCGCCCTGTTCCCATGCGGAAATATGTTCTATGGCGTAGACTGCAGGGTAGACCCGGCGGACAGCAGCAAATTCATCTATTCCGACTGCTTGCCAAAGCGGTTTGTAAAGGAAGATGACAAGTTCAAGGAAGTGTTAGCATTGGACATGGATAGCGTCGCCGCTATGGATGTCGGTTACGACAAAGACCTTGAAGAGTTGTGCGAATATGTTGACAAAATAATGGAAAAATCATGTTCAAACTAAAACAGCTTTTCTGTTGGCACATATGGGAACCCACGGCATTCAAGGAAAGAATGTCCAGAGACGGATACGGCGTAGAGAAGTGGCCGTACAAGTTTGAATGCGCAAGGTGCCACAAGAAAATGACAATAAAGGGTTCCCCCTTATAAGGAGTTAACATGGCAGAATACCACGTCGGCTGCGGGATGGCAGCAATCTACGCAGGCACAGTAAGCAAGCCCGGTGTCTGGAAAGTCAAGAACGATGTAACCAACGAGGCGCTCTGTGCCGTCGCCGAGTACATGAAGGGAAAGATTGAAAAGGGGAGCGATACCTATGAAATCACCTGGAAGCTCCCTACTGGAAAAAAGATTATCCTCTCATTGACTGTCGATGACCGAGAAGAGAAGAAGGGATAAAATGGATATCAAAGAAGTGATTAAAAAATCGTGGAAAACATTCTGGGGCTGGTTTGAAGCGGACGACACTATCGAACAGAAAGACGACAGGCCCGTGGCAGAATCGTCCGAGATTACCAAGCACGGCAATCCGTACTTCGACTTTAAGTGCCCGAGATGCGGATGCGAGTTCAAGACGAAAATCACCGAATGCAAGACACGGGAAGTAGAGAGCGAGCACAACATCAGCGGCACCGACACATGGGTACCCGAGGTGATTGTGGACTACTACACGTTCTGTCCAGAATGTCGGTTCAAGTGCTGGAATGACGGCAAGCAAAAGCCGAAGTCAAACTATCTTGGCTGCCGTACGCCAGACATGGGGGTATAACAATGGGTAGAACAGCACTTCCATATGAAGAACGCACTTTCCCTACGAAGGATGTCTCATTCCATTTCTGGATGGTATTCGTACAGTGGAAGGTAAAAGGCAAGATTCTAAACCGAGGCTGGCTGCAGAAGGTTGGATTCTGTGAGTGTAGCGACAACCCGGCGACTGGCCTTCACTACTCATCACTGGGGCAGGCCGAACGTGCTTGCCGTGACCTCGACGAGGACGACTACATCCCGACCATCGTAGAATTCGGTGCCCAACAGCTAGAAAACATCGCTTTCAACAAGGAAACAAAATGATTGTATGTGACCGCTGCCGAAGATATGCGACTTCCTGTTGCAGAAACTGTGTGTATTTTAGCGAAATTTACGGAAGCATCACGGGCGACTACTACGGCGAACAGGTTAGCGACGAAGAAGCGTACCGAGAGCTCAACGAGTTGTATCCAGAAGATTTCCACAGCCCGTTCGTAGCCAAGATGATTCGGGCCTACCGATTCGTAAGCAGGGTCCTTCTTCCGTTCCTCCTGTACGAGAAATGGAACCGCCCGAGGCAATACGTGAAGGGAAAATATTACCCACCATTCAACATTCCTATGGAGGACAGTCCTTCTGGGGATGAGGAACTACCGTTTTAAAGAAAGGATATTCATATATGGCATATCAAGTCGAAAAATACTGGCCAAACTTCATCACATGCGACCAAGAATCGGAAGCTGAATTCTACATGTGGAAAACGGTTGACACCGTCAAGGACGTGATGGAGACCGAATGCTGGAAGGAGTGCATCAGGGACGGTTCCGAGGCATACATCTTCCCGAAGCACCCGAGAGACCCAAACACACTCCGTATCATGCAGGATAAGACGACAAAGATGTACGTAAGCGCTGATTCAAAACAAGAATTAGATAAGTTCATCGAGGAATCTGGTCTCCCGTGTCACAAATAGAAAAAGGAAATAAAAATGAACGACAGGCTGAAAAGATATAGGGATGCCCTTGACTATATCGACAAGACCGAAAGGGAATTGTGGGACATGGTTTCGTTCCTTGTAAAGGGGACGGACTACGACGGGTACACTTTCAGAAAACTGGTATACAACGCCACAGGAGAAAAGAGCGAGCTTTACATGGATGGAGACAAGGATTACGACGACACGCTCGATGTCCCGACCGAAATCTTCGACAAGTATTTCGACGGCAAGAAGAAAGAGGCAAAGAAGGCGTTCGAGGAGTTCCTTGATAAGGATAACGAGGAGAAGTGGGAAATAGAACATAAACTTCAACTCGAAGCAGAACGCAAGCGGAAAGCACGAGAGGCCGCTGAACAGAAGCAAAAAGAAATGGAAGAACGTAAGCTCTTCAAGAAACTTAACAAGAAATACGGAAAAAAGGAGACTGTATGAGCAAGGAATCAAAACGAGTAATGTATTTCCTGGGGGCACTCTGCCTGTTAGTAAGCATCCTTGGAATGTTCGGCGGATGCGAATGCAAGGCAGACGGCATACAGGGGTTAATCTACCACGAAGGTGTCCTCATCGCTAAGACCAACTGCGATTTCGACCTTCAATTCGAAATGAACACGGAAAATGTCATTGTCGAAAGCATCACCCGTGACTACGGCTCCCGAATTACGAGGGAGAAATACAAGTATGCAAACGACGGCCAATATCGTGTCGAACGCAAGGCATGCAAGTTTTAGGGGAAATTACAATGGCTTTAGATTATCAGGAGTACAAGGAAGTGGTATCGTACCATATTAAGCAACTTTCTAACTGCAAGAACGCCTTGGATATTGCAGACAGGTTTGATGACCGCATTAACAACGGATGGCGATTTGGCGATGCATGCATTGAAGTCGCAAGGGATATCATCAGCAAGGCGTTATCCTGAGATATAAACTGTAGGGGAAAACTATATGGTTTCCCCTATGCAACCTCTATACGAATACGTCTGCCATCTCAAAGGCCATCGCAACTCCAAGGGTGAACTCGCCGAGTGGGTAATAAAGAGCCACACGACGGGCAAAATCCTGTCTTCACACAAGTCCGAGAAGAAAGCGAAGGAGCATCTGCAACAGATGCATATTTTCAAGGAGTCGGTAGACGGAGCAAGCTACCCGAAGATGTACCACATTTGCGGCTACATGACGGGATTGGACAATGATGACATCAAGGACATACTGACGAACGGACTCCGTATTAACGACAACGGAGAATCTAATTGTATATGGTTTTCGATGAACAAGCCGTTCGGCAACGGAGGATACGATGCCCTTCGTCCGCTGATAGTTTCCCTCGACTGTTCCCCAGAAAACCTGAGAAAATACCGCATAGACGAATTTGATGTGCGGAACAATGCCGATGTAGTCATGGCGCATGAGAGCATTTCTCCAGAGGACATTAACATCGAGCAGCTCATGTGGGGAGAAATCCACCGTCCAAGCAATAATACCGTACGCCATATTATCGACCCGAGCTTCTACGGGAATTTTGAAAGGTGGCCCCGGTTCGACAAGGGTTTAATCTTCGTCGTCTATGAAGACCTGTACAACATGTGGGCTAGGAACCAGATTGCAAAGATGGGTATGAACCCAGACTTGAACCGTCTTAAAGAAATCATGGGCGACCGGGTCACCATAAAGAACTTCCTTACTCCATCGGAACCGACAGGATATAAACTATTGGGTGAAACAACCAATGGTAACACAATGGATAAGAGATTCAATATTTTCATGGAAAACGTAGCCAAGCTTGGTCTTAGCAAGAATCAGTTTGAAGCGGTCGGGAATATAACAAAGGTTTGCCTCGAAGCTTCTTTTGGAGAACTGCAAGAACCAGATGTCGATGAAATGGGCGACGTTTATTCATCACAGGATAAAAGCTCAACTTTAAACAAACGCAGTAATGTGAGCTACGCCGATTTCCTGAAAATGCGTGACGAGATGGAACCTTATGGCGATGTAGGGCCGATTAAGAAATATAAGATGCCCCTCATTGATACTGATACCAACGAGGCTCAATTCGTAAATTATGACAGCATCCCTGAAGACACAGATGGAAACTCATGGGGATTCCGACTTGGTTATAACGACGGGTTTAACTACATCTCATCCAAGTACATCTGGTTGCCGAAAGGTGCATTCGATACACCGACATCAAACGGCCAAAGCGAGGATGATGCAATAGAATTCTAAAAAATGTTACAAAAAAGGGCGTTCATCATAGCATGAACGCCCAACTTTTATACGGATAATCCTGGTTTAGACAGAATCAATCATACGATGAACCCCTTGTACTTGATGTACTCTTCAAGGTCGACAATCTGCTTCTTGATGGTGTCGAATACTGGTTCGGGTGAATTATATGAGTACCTGCCGCTATACCATACCTTTGCCATCTTCCTTGTCGACTTGAGCATCATCATCTTTCCGCTGTCACTACTGCGGGCTTGTTCGAAGTCCGTGTATTCGCCGCCCATCGTTGCGTAGATTGCGGGAAGCCTGTATGATACCGTCACTTCGTGGTATCGGCCATCTCCCCACGATGACGGGTAGTCATCACGGTAAATCTCGACTTCCATTTCCTTGTCCTGCATGACGACCTTGGAACCCTTAACCTTCGGGAACTTGTAAGGGAACTTGATTACGACAGTGTCGGCGAACCTGTAACCCCTGCATTCAAGGGTGCTGTTCTCGAAAACCGTCTTGATATCGACATTGAACACGCTTTTCACGACACCTGCGACACGCTCGATGGCTTCCTTGTTCAATCCGTCGACCTTCGCATCGAGCTGCTCACGGGCCTTCTTGGATTCTTCCGAACCAGCCGGATAGCAAGGGCCGCTTTCCGACCATGTTGTCGCCTGACGCCAGTTCGGGTTTCCGCCGCAGTTCTTGATAACCTGGTCGTAATGGGCGAACAGCTTTTCCTTCAAGCCCTTGCAGATTTCGAGGATTTCGTCGTAGGTGCCTTCGACATAGCGGAACAGATTGCGGTCTCCACTGAATTGAAGGATAGGCGTCTTTCCATGCTTGGCATTAGGAAGGATGGCTTCCAACGCATGGTCCAGGTTCTTTTCGTACGAATGGATGTAGTAACCGAGGGCAAGCGTCGTAGTGTCGTTGGAAATGCCGATTTGAAGGTGGAACTGGTAGTCGTTGAAATCCTTCTTGAAATCTTTCAACTTGTGGTCGTATTCGAGCAGGACAAGACCGAATTCGCCGTCGATATCCCTGAACGAGCCGACACCGAGGTAAGGGAAAGATACATAAGACTCGAGATAGTCTTTCTTCTTGATATTGAAGTCCTTAACGAACTTGGCGAGGAAGTCCTTGTGGACCTTTTTCCAATCCGCAGGAAGCAACTGGATTTTTCCGCTCTTCGCATCGTCGGTATCGAGCTTCGTTGCAGAATGCATCCAGATAGTGAGCTTCTGGAAGTCCTTATCGCAATAATACTGCCCGTTAATGTGGACAGTGTACTCGTTGGCATAAGTCTTAGCCTTGTACACCTTCACGTCAAGCTTTGCGTCGAACCCATCGACCTTACCGACATAGTGAATAGTAGCCTCACGGTCGCCGACATCGACCGATTCGAGCGTAAATTCCTGCTCGATTGTTGCACGGTTGGAGCCTAGCTCTTCAAGATACTTGGCCGCCTTGATAATTTCATTTCCCTTGTAGGTTTTCATCTTTCCGTTTCCTTAGTTGAGTTAAAAGTGTTGGGAATCTTTGTTATAGGCACCACCTTTCCTGTGAAACGAGCATTTTTTGGAATGCCAGCAATGGTATGCATCACCCCATTTTCTTCTCGTTCAAGAATATACTGATTGGGGCGAACTCCTGGGCCCTCGTCACCAGTAGCCCTCTTAGCAGTAAACGGTGACTTGCCGTCCACATCATACAAGCCACCTTCAAAGAATGGGTCACCAAAATCTTCCCTTAAAACTATGGTCTCCCCATCTTTCGACAATGTGATGGCATTAAGTTCACCGCCTTCGCCAAAGCCGTTCTCGGCGTAAACTGTCAGTTTACCATAGCCGTTTTCTACATAGCTTCCCAAGAACCGATACAGTTGTTCAAGTGTCATATTAGTCCTCTCGCAAGTTACTGGTTGCAACGAAATCGGGTACATCAGCCTTTGATTTCACGCCGAACATCTTGTGCGGGTCTTCGACGAGGTATCCACGGTGGTCTGTGTAGTCCCACATGTTGTTGACAATCTTGCAGAACGTGTCCTTGTCGCCGACGGTGGTCTCGAAGATGACATACTCGCCCTGCTTAGGTTCAAGTTCCAGCGTCGCACGGCCAAGCGAGAAAATGTCTACACATGCGTGGCATTCCCCGCCTTCACGCTTGGTACGCATCGGACGGTCGAAACGGGCGAGGATAACCTGGTCTTTCCACCTGATGACACCGCTGAGGATGATGCCGATTCCTTCAAAACCGCAGCAACGGCCAGTAACATACTCGATTTTCGTATCGAGGGGGAGATTGCGCTTGGCAATTTCGTTAACCTTCTTCAGGAACGCCTTGTAATCGGCATCGTTTGACTGTTTGAGGAGTTCGAGCGACTCCTCCTTGAATTTCTTCTGTTCTTCGGTAAGTTCCATGTCTTGTCTACTTTTGTTTGATTGTAAATTCCTTCACGACTACGGTAGCAGAAGGACTGCTGTTCTTGACTTCCCTTTCGATGAAACGCTCGGCTTCATCAGATGTCCCGAAACGGTATTCGAACGGGCAGGTTCCGTCATAGTAGTAGAAGTAGTTCCAGAAGAACCATCCCTTCTTCTGCGGATAGAAAAAGACTTGGGTTGAACCGTCGTCCTTTTCAATAGTTTCCTTGATAATTCTGAATCGCATAATCAATCCTCAGGTGCATCCGGGAAAGGCATCCAGTGGGTGACGCTGTCCGTCTGGATAAGGTTTTCCTTGTGGAACATCCATCCGTAGCATGGGCTCCAATAGCCGATGCCGACACCGTACAGCCTGCTGTACAGGATGCACCATGTGTTGTCTCCTGGGTTGTCGAGTCCAGACGCCTTACGCCATACGAGCTTGTTCTTCCTGCCCTTCCTAGGGGTTTCCTGGGCGATGGAGACAGCAACGAAGTTGTATTTTGGCGGAGGCGGTGCCGGGGACGCATTAGTAGGCATCTTCAACGGATTGAGCTTGTACTTGTTGGGAGCGTTCGTGGTCATTATTCAAATCCCTCGGTCGTGTAGTGTTCCTTGGCGACGGCGATGATTGCCCCTAGGTCGTCAGTTGACAGGTAGGCGAAGAACTTCTCTATAAGCTTCTGGTTGTCAACCCCAGGCTTCCTGATGATGGCCGTGCATGCGCTGTCCTCGAACTGGAACAGGCCGGGGTAGTCGAACATCGCCTCCTCGGCATACTTGCTGCTGAACAGGAACATCGCCTCGATATGGCGCTTCTCGAACTCTTGCATCACTTTCAGCCTGAACTCGTTGAGTTCGGACATGGTGATGCGCTCGACATTCTCGACTACCATTCCCGCAGCAAGTAGAAATTCGAATCGGATGAAGTTCATCATTTCTTTCCCATCCCGTTAAGCTTGAATACGGTCAGGATAAATGATGCCACATCGTACTCGGACTCGTTTCGAGCCACGGTGCAGCCCTCTCCTTCCTCATGGTTCTGAATCCACACGTCATACAGTGGGCCGAACATGTCGATGATTATGTCAACCTCTTCGGTAACCGTGATATGCAGGCGGTCTCCATGGAGCGTCATCTTGTCTTCGTCGATATGGCCGTGGAGAACCGTCTTCAGGTCACCAAGCCTCTTTTCGGTCCATACGTATTTCCCGGTAGCCATACTTATTTATTTCCTTTAACACAGCGTTCGACAAATTCTTCCATCTGCTTGTAGGTCGGGTTGAAAACCTCGTCGACTACCGTATTGTTTTCGGTGTCCATGAGACGGGCGCCTACTACATAGACGTACTCGGCCCGGTTCCTCGACGGGGAGCTGTCCACGTCGGTGTTGGTCACGACCTTGATGAAGTACTTCTCGTTGCCCCACGAGATGGCGGGACCGCCCCCGAACATGTTGGGGGTGAGCCTTGCGTCGTACTTCTTGACGATATCGCCAATTTCGGGAACACGGAGTTCCTCGACGATGAGGTAACGGGGGTCGAACTCGCTGGCCGGAACCCAGGGGTTGAAACCGTGGCTCATTGCGAAATCTTCGGCTTCAATCTTTGTTTCGAACCCGATGGCACGGAGGCCGTCACGAATCCAGCCGAGTTCGCCGTCTTCCTTCATTCCGTAGCAGTCGTGGATGTCGCTGCACAGGGGAGGGCCCTGTACGCTTCGTTCGATATAGAACATAGTCAATCTCCTTTATCAGGTCACTGTAACTGGAATTATGTTTTCCGTCCCGCAATGGGCGCATTTCATGTGTCCGCCATCCCTGTCATAGCTATTGGCGTCAAAACGGCCCTTGTTGTACTTGCCGCATTCCCCGCAATAGTATTCAATCTTCGGGGAAATCCCGACAAGCATGAACGGGCTCCACGTCCAGCACTGGAATTTCTTGCATTTTACGCTCATGCTCTACTTCTTTGGCCAACACTTGTGTATGCCGAGCTGGCGGTTGAAGTAATCGACAATGTCGATTTCATCCCCGTACTTGTCGAAGAAGGAGAAGTTGCACGAGTTGTAGGCATGGCAGTCACCTGCGAGGTAGACCTGGGTGTAACTGTCGTGGATTACTACGAAGTCGACATCGTATTCCTTGCCGACCGTAAGGTCCTTGGGGTCGTCAGTGGCGCCCCAGTGGTTGAATTGGTTGCTGTCGCAACGGGCTTTTATTTGTTCGGCCATGGTATATCTCCGTGTGGTGGATATTTGTCGGCAAGCCGATGACGCTTGCCAGGATACGGGCCCTCTAATAGGCCATCAAGAAGTTTTCTGAAATCTTCGGCAGTCAGTGCGTCATGGAACGTCAGCTGGCCTTCAAGCAGCCGTTTTCGTGTGTCACGGATAGCTATGCGGTCTACCCAATCGTTACTGTGCCTATCGTTGCCAGGATAGAACCGTTTAGTCGTCACATTTACCCATGCATCGCCGTCAATGTAAAACGAAATCTCATCACGTTCACAAAACTTCCATTTAGGCGCAGGTATCTTGCACTTCAGTTCGGGATGGGCGGCAGAAAATTCGTCCGCAACCTTCCCGAAAACTCCTGGGGGAAGACGGTGGTCAGCATACCACGGCTTTTCATCTTCTGTGTTAAACATAGCTATCTCCCTAAGCATTATGCACAACGGAGGTGAATATCCTTCCGCCACAACTCCGTCATCAACTCACGGCGTTCTTCCTTGGATAGAGATTTCATGTACGCCATGAACTCCTTCTTGGCTTTAAGAAACTTATCGAACGCATTGGCGCTCTGTTCACGGAAAAACGCAACTTCAGAACGGAACGACTCGCAACGGCGGTCGAACGTCTCGACATCAATGAACTGTACCGTGTGCGGGTCGATTGTTACGTCCTGGACATACACATAATACCCGTACCTTTCCAGGTCGTAATACTTAAGCTTGTGCATCGTCTTGATGCAATGATGCGTCTGCAACCATTTTTCGAAATCCCGACGGGATTCCTCATAGGCCTTGCTACGATAGTCGCTCAGGGCACGGGCGGCGTCGAGAGCGTTGGCAAGTTCGAGGAATGTGTAGATTGATGCCATATTAGCCTTTCTGTTTGTATATGAGTGTGTTTAAACTTTTTCGGACATTGATAAATATACACAATTCACAGCAACATGTCAAGGGGGTCGACCAATCCCGATTCAAAATCTTCTGGATACCTAAGGCGATGGACCCATTCCTTCAAGTTATCGAACCCCATAACGAGCCCGCTAGGAACCTTCGTGTTGTAACCAATGAGTACACAGTACATGTCCTTGCCAGATGCGGACCGCAGGATGGCGTAAACGACGCCCATGTACTCGAACTGGACCATCGGCTTGCCGCCGCTGTCCTTCTCGGTGTACGGGACATCCATCAGTGAAAGGTATTTCTTCAGCTTCTTCATGCCAGTTAAATATACACGATTCTACTGGTTTTGTCAAGACGCTTCGTCGTAAAGGTATTCCAGCGAGCCGTCGTAACCCATTATGGGTATCGTGTTCCTTACATGGGCGGAACGGAGGCTGTAACGGACCTTCATCACCGTGAGCACGGCAGTAAGGGTGGTGGCTACGCCATAATTGAAATAGATTGGATACTGCCACAGCCCCGTCTTCATGTTCGTGTACAGCACGAATATCGCACTGAAAATGTTGCCGCAGAAGGCGAAGACCAGGAACATGCGGCTGATTCCCCCGCAGGACTTGGTACGGTAGCACTTGACTATCTGAGGTGCAAGGTTGATTGCGAAGAAGAACGCCCCGAGGATGCCGGAAAGCCAGCAAAGAGTCTCTATCATAGGTGGTAAAAATCCTTGTTACGATATCAGTTTATAAACTACAAGATAGAAATATCCAAGGAGATTGTAAAGATGGGAACATCTTTTGAAGACATTCTGAACAGGATGCGCAATGCACCGCATAATGGAATCCCGAAGGTTACAAACCCCAAGGTCCCTACAAAGGTGGAACGTGATGCCGCCGCATTTGCCGAAAGGGTGAAGAACAACCCAATCATCCCGACCAGCTCTGGTTCCCAACTGGATGAAATCCTGAAACGCATGAGAGATTCCAGCCATGGCGGAATGGTGTATGCAGACCCTGCGTTTAACGGCAATAACGGACTAAGTCCAGCCGAAGCCGCTGCAACTAACGCCCAATTAGACGCATTTATACAAATGCTAAGAGAGAAGAAGGCTAAACGCAACCAAGAACAGTTAGCTGTGTTGGCTGCACAAACGAATGATACGGAAAATACCACAGAGGAATAATGAATTACGATATAATCCTGTCGTTCACATCTTGGAAAGGAAGGATATATGATACTTCCTTTTTATTCGTCTTGCTGTCAATGCTGACACAAAAGACGACTTTCAAGTATAAAGTCGTACTTGTACTGTCAACAGACGAGTTCAAAAATAAGGAAAAAGATTTGCCACCCAAGATTGTCGAATTGAACGAACTCTGTGATTGGTTTGAAATACTTTGGACCAAGGAGAATACCAAGACATACAAAAAGTATTTCCCAACAAGGAGAGCATATCCTAACGAAAACATCTGTGCATTGGACGACGATTCCCCGTTGCACGCTGATTTTGTAGAAAGATTCTGCAAGTTGCTTAAAGATAACCCTGGCAAAATGATTATCGGCACCAGCCATTTTGCAAACAACAAGTCGGTCACGATTCGATGTGTAAGGTTTGGTGCGGCATGTTTCCGACCAGATTCGTTATATGACTTGGATGAACATTTCGGTCGAAAGTATTTTCTCGACCACGATGATGAGTATTTCGCATTGCTGTCAGTTTTAGCAGGAGCACATTCCGTAAGAGTCGATATACATAGATATATCCAAGTTGACAGGTTCCAGCAGAACCATAGGCTAGCAACTGTAGGTCAACTACGGTATAACAATCTTTGGAGTCTATGGGACAAATGCTTTAGGGAACACCCAGAGTTGCGGGATTTGTACAATAAGAACAAGAATATAAAAAAGTAAACTCTTCATAAGGAGAACCCCATGGAAACATTTGTAGACATCCTTTTACGCAAGATGAAGACTATGCCTAACGTAGATGTTTCCACTATACAGAGACAACCAGTTCCCTCCACTACTGACAATAACACACAACCTCTCAAAGCTAGGCAAAGACAAATGCCATACTTTTCTTTTGGTAAAGGTAAGGTTTTGAAACCACCAAAGTCCAAAGTACAAGTAAACAATAAGGTAGAGGTTCCTAAAAAAACTGTTTCAGTCAACAAAATATCGAATACTGCACCAAAGGATAACCCAAGCGGTAACGACACTATCGAGCTTTATCAAAAGTTCGTTGACAACATCATAAAGAAGAAAAAAGACAAGCAGAGGAAAGCCATTGCTGAGCATCCTGAATATAACATGGATACAAACCCTTATCCTTCGTTTGGTAAAAAATATGCTGGGGAAAAGGGAGTTATCAGCTTGACTTCATGGAAAGCCAGAATAAATACGGTGTATATCACCTTGGATAGCTTGATTCAACAGTGTCCGGGATTCCATATTGTCCTAGTATTATCTGAAGAAGAGTTCCCTAAGATGTGCAAGGAGCTTCCCGAAAGTTTGATGAATCTCGTCAATAGCGAGAAGATTGAGGTATTATGGGTATATAAAAATTATAAAAGCTTTAAAAAAGTTTTGTTCACGATGGACAAGTATCGTGACGTTCCTATTATTAGTGCCGATGATGATATGATATATGTCTGGAATTATGCAGATGATTTATATAACCATTGGAAACAAACCCCATCAGCCATGTAAAATCATTTTACAAGCCAGCAAATCCGTGCGGATGCGCTGCGCTATATCCTCCAGAACAATATAAATTATTTTGGAATGAGTTTACAACTAATACACCAAAAGGATGCCAGGATGATGGGTTCTTTGCGAAAATCTGTCACACAAACAATGTACAAATTATCGGCTTGTATGAGTATTACCCAGGATATTTCCATGACGAAATAAACCCACTCAATGGCGGGTCAATCAATATCCCTCGATGGGTCAAACAACAACGATTTAGCAACCCATCTGATAACTAAATATATTACACAAGGCCCATAGTTTCTATGCAAAACACAGGCTTTCCTGTAATTTGTTTTATTGTTTTCGCTTCATTAAGAGAGGATTCTATAAAGAATTTGTATTGCTCTTTTCTATATTCTGCCGCTTTATATTCACCATATTTTCCCCATTTAATTCTGGCGTCTCTGTTAGGTAAATTAAGTAGAATTAAGTTTTCGTATTCAATGTTATGGGTTTTCAACCATAAACAAGTTTCCTTTCGCCATTTTTCCAACCGACATGAAATCAATGTCTTAATTTTCACTGTTGGCAAAAATTTTGGTTTCGCATTAAGAAGAAAGTTCTTATATTTCTCACCATCATCATTTTCCTCAATAGTTGGGTCCGTGCATAGAACACCGTCTATATCAACACAGCTCTCCATCAAGTATTTTTTATGATGAAACATATTCCATTGAAAAATACGGTCGCCGTCAACAATCTCACAAAAAACATTCACCAAATGTTTACTACTTGACCTTGCATACACCGCTGCATATATAATTTCATAACCAGTAACATGTGCAAGTTTTTCTTTTGTTTTGCGTAACGCAGAACCTGACGATATACTATCATCTATAACCAAAACTTTGTTGGTTTTGCCTTCACGGATATATGTTGTTCTGAATCCGCCTGTATATATTCGCCCATCAACAAACGAATCCAAATCTGTGTATGGTTTATTCATATACAATGCAAGCAAATTTGCTGGGAGCATTCCACTCCGTGGTACTCCGACCACCAAGTCGATGTCCGTAGGAAATTTCCCAATATTCTTGAAGATACAGTTATTTAAGTCAGCGAATGATTTATAAGTTATCATATTTCCTCCAAAGGTTAGCCATTCGTTCGTCTATTGATATGTTGCCACGTTTATAGAGTTCTGCATATTTTTGAGGAAAGTTTTTATTCCAATGCGCAGCAGCACTAACCCGTTTAGCACATTTGTATTTCCACTCTTCATTGCATCGAAACTGATAATGATATAGAATCATATCGGCCTCGCTATTAGTAGGCGTATCCTGCCAGCTATTTTTTACTTGCTTTCCATCAATCGTATGCCCAGGTAGATATTTCCCGTTAACCAAAGGGTCATGGGTAGAATGCCCAATTCTATCAGACCATTCATATTTACATGTTGTCAACACAAATGACTTAACAGGACGATTCCCTACTTGCCATATTTCACTTGCTTTATCGGACCAACCAGTGGCATTCAATATAATATGGTCATCAAGCCTATT
>JAEEGG010016184.1_pt1 | contig 15523 bp, 9 predicted proteins | sample 9134161 | NCBI WGS metagenome assembly JAEEGG01 (sample SAMN16246543, study PRJNA631951) | gut metagenome | biome: gut microbiome; feature: rumen; material: CR-attached | host: Bos | place: Iran: Karaj | collected 2018-10
GAACAGAAAGCCCGAGCACGTCTCAATGGGCAAAAGCCATCGACGAACTAAGGCCGGAATACCCCCTTGACTTGCTGTTGAAGTTGAGGAAGATGGCCCGTTCCGTGTTCTATTATCACCTGAAACGTCTGAAAGCCGGTGACAAATACGCAATGGAGAAAGAGTGTATAAAGTCTATTTTCCATGAGCATAAAGGCCGTTATGGCTATCGGCGTGTCACCGCAGAAATGCACAACAGGGGTTTTGCCATAAACCACAAGACGGTGCAGCGTCTGATGGGCGAGATGTGCTTAAAGAGCAGGATACGCAGGGTCCGCTACCGTTCATACAAAGGAGAGGTCGGCAGAATCGCCCCTAATATAATCGCCAGGGACTTTTCAGCCGATGCCCCGAACCGCAAATGGGCGACTGACGTGACGCAGATAAACATAGGCTCTTTCAAGCTCTATCTTTCCCCGATACTGGACATGTTCAACGGAGAGATCATATCCTATAACATCTCCAAAAGCCCAAATCTGGAACAAGTGTACGATATGCTGGACAAAGCTTTCGCCAAGTTCAACAATCTTGACGGACTTATACTACACTCCGATCAAGGTTGGCAATACCAGCACTTCGGCTACCGTCAACGGCTTGCGGAGCATCACATCATGCAAAGCATGTCAAGAAAAGGGAACTGCCTTGACAATGCCATGGCGGAGAACTTCTTTGGAATCATGAAATCTGAACTTCTGTATGTCGAAGAGTTTGAGTCGCCCGAAGCCTTCATGAAGGCTTTAGATGAATATATAGACTATTATAACAATAAAAGAATTAAATCCCGGTTAAAAGGAAAGAGCCCGGTGCAATACCGAACTCTTTCTTTAAGCCATTAATGTTTAACCCGTCCAACTTTTTGGGGTCACTTCACGATTGTGGCGGTGTTTTTTATTTTGTCATACAAAGAAAAGCCTAAGGCTCGCCGAAGAGTGCCGCCATTTCATCAAAGCGGACAACGGAATCGTCTCCAAACTTGGCCAGCGACTTGCGGACACGGTCCAGCGTTTTGGGCGGCTCGTCAATGCGGCTTTTGCTGAAGAATTTATCGGCATAGCAGACGAGTTTTTCCTCAACCGACTCGGGGAGCAGATCGCGCGGCGGATAGATGGGCAAATGCTGGCTGATGATTTCGGCCGCTGTGATACCGGCGCCCGTGTGCCGCTCACAAACCCGTCCATGGCGGTAAAGGCCAATGGAATCAAGCATCTGGCGTCCCAAAATGCCGTGACGGATATATGGCTCGGTGCCGTGGCAATGGATTCCAGGCGCATCTGTTCGACACATGCCTATATCGTGCAGCATGGCTGCCTCCTCGACAAACTCAATGTCAACGGGCACTCCCTTATCAATTAGACGCTGACCCAACTTAACGGCCAAATCGGCTACCTGACGGCTATGAAGAACCAACACCCGGTAATCATCATTACCGGGTGTATAGTATCGTTGAATGATTGACAAGCAATCAATCATCATCTTGGGTGAGGTTTAGTCCACAAACACTACCCAGCCGTGCTCATCGGGATAGTCGCCCATCTGGATGGCGCGCAGGCGGTTGTACAGAGCGGTCACCTTGGGACCGACACTGCCGTCCTTGCGGATAACATAGTGTACATCATTGTCCATATCAACCACCTCGCTGATGGGAGCCGTAACGGCTGCGGTGCCGCACTCGGCTGCCTCGTCGGCCTCGGCAAGTTCCTCGAGGGGTACGGGACGAGCCTCAACCTCCATGCCCAGGTCGCGGGCAATCTGCTGCAGGCTCATATTGGTGATAGAGGGCAGGATAGAACCTGACTTCGGCGTGATGTAGGTGTTACCCTTCACGATAAAGAAGTTGGCGGGACCGCACTCGTCCAAATATTTCTTCTCCTTGGGATCTAGGAACAGCGCTGCGCTGAAACCAGCCTCCTTGGCACGGGCGGTAGCACCCATACCGGCGGCGTAGTTGCCACCCACTTTCCAGCGACCGGTACCACAGGGAGCAGCGCGGTCATACTCGCGGAAGACGGCAACCTTGGTGCAACGGAAGCCCTCCTTGAAGTACGGGCCTACGGGGGTAACGAAGATGATTACCATATATTCATCGGCGGGGTTCACACCAACGCGAGGCGAGATACCGATTTCTACGGGACGCAGGTACAGCGAGCTGCCGCTGCCATAAGGCGGAATGAAGCGCTCGTTGAGCTTAACAACCTTCTTGCACATCTCCAGGAAGATATCCTCGGGAAGTGGCTGCATCTTGATACCAAGAGCACTGTTCTGCAAGCGCTTTGCATTCTCGTCGGGACGGAACAAGCGGATCTTGCCATCCTGACCGCGGAAAGCCTTCAGGCCCTCAAAAATCTCCTGGCCATAGTGCAGACAGCTGGCAGCCATATGCAGAGTAACGGTCTCGTCCTGGGTGACTTCGATTTCACCCCACTTGCCGTCCTTATACGTGCAGCGCACGTTATAATCGGTCTTCATGTAACCAAAAGGCAGATGTGCCCAATCAATGTTCTCTAAATTAGTCATTTTCTTTTTAGTGTTAAGGTTATTAAATGGTTTTTAGTCAATCTCGTTTCATGTTGAACGATGAGCAGTGCCGTCAAATTGCCACCTTTTGGGTCACTGTGCCTATCCTTACCAGATAGATGCCTCTCGTGCCCAGGCGCAACTCTTTGGTACCTGGCTGAAGCGTCGCCTGTGACACCAGCTGTCCCAAAATCGTATACACTCTCACGACGATGCGTTTGGGAGTAACAATCGTGATGGTGCCGTTACTACCATAGATCTCCACACCGTCGCTCGTGCGCGGGTCATTCAGGCTCTTGCCTTGCACTTCACGGTTGGTGTCATGCCACTGAATCTCGGCCAAAGCCGTATTTCCCAGCCCCAGCGTAAACACAAGTGTCAATATAGCCAACAGACGTCTCATCATTTCAAATCAATCAACAAAGTTATAACGAATTTTCGGAGCGAGCAAACCTTTAAAGAAATTTTTCTTTTTTCCTGAAAAAATTGCATGAAATACAACAAAACCAACCAAGCCTAACCTATAAGAATAGGCCTTGGGCATGGTTGGTTTTGATTAGTTGGGACGTGTTTACTTGTCGGTGGCAATGATGGTCTTGCCAGCGCTGTGGGCACTCAACTGGGGTGCATATTGGCACTGGATGGTGGCGATGCCCGAAGTGAACTCACCGGGATTGGTCACCCAAACGTCATAGCCGATGATGTGCGTGCCCTTATTCAGACTATTGATAAACACGTTGGTTTGGCTATCCTTGGTCTCCTGATAGAACCAGGTGTTGTCCTCGTTGCGGTAGCCTGAGAGCTGATCCACCGGCTCGAAGCAGGCAGCACGCTCGTCGGTCAAGGTCACATAGTCCATATCCTTGTTGGTCTTGATGATGACACGCACCTTGACCTTGTCGCCCACCTTGAAGGCATCGGTCTTGTGCAGACTGCCATCCTGGGCATACACATAATACTCCTTGCTGATCGACATCTCCTGGATGGCAACTTCATTGATCTGGGTCATCGGAGCCTTGAACTGGCTGTAAACGGCACCCCACGCGGGGCCGCTGCCCGTGCGGTCGATGACGACGTTGCCGGTGGTAGTGGCGGGCAGCGTGGTGCGGAAGTAGCCCACATACTGCGCCATCTTGTCGAGGGCGATGGGCTGGCCAGCCACAGTGATGGTGGGATTGGCGGCACGTTCCAACCACTGGCTGCCGGTGCTCAGGATGCTGAAGACGGCATCGGCCGCGAGGCTGCGGGTGCCCCAGTCGTTGCTTTGCTTCATGAGCAGCATCCACTTGCGCACCAGGTCAATCTCCTGCTGACGCGGATCAACCTCGTTCATGGCTTGCAGGATGATGCTGGTGTAGGCCACCTTGTCAAATTCCCACCAGCCGTAGCCTGTCTGCAGGTTGTCCCAGTACATGCCCAGCTCGGGCTTCACAATGGCAAACTGGCGGATGCTCTCGATGATGTTGCGGGCGGTCTTCTGGTAGCCGTTGCGGTTGAGCGTCATGGCGTAAAAAGCTTTCTCCTTGAGGGAGATACCTCTGCCCCACTTCTTATCCATGTATTTGAGCACCTTCTTCAACAGATTGGCGCTCGACGTGGTCTGCTTCACCTCGGGGAAGAGCGTGCGGATGTAGGCATAGTTGGTAAACTGGCCTTCTGGTTCCTTGCTGTACTTTTTAGCTTCGTTATACAGGCGCACGGTCTCGCTGTCATAGTAGTTCAAAGCCCGGTTAATCATTGAGGTCAGGCGGCTATCATCGGGCAGATAACCCAAATGCTTGGTCTCGCCGATGAGCTCCAACACGGCACCTGTGGTCCACGCGTCGGATCTGCAAACCGGGTGGCGGAACCAGGTGAAACCACCATCGCCCATCTGCAGGCTCTGCAATGAACTGATGATTTTCTCATACTCCTTGGCCATCAATGCCTCGTCAAACAATTCGTTTAACTTTGACATTCTAAGCGTCTGGCGATCAGCGTCACGCACCCATGGCGATGCCATCAGGGTGCCGATCTTGAGGTCTTGATTCTTCTGGAGCATCGACACGAGGGTAGAGTCCTCGTTGTGCTGTTTCCAGTAGTCGATAGCCTCCTTGATTTGGGGCTGCGACTTGGCGACACCCTGTGCCACTTGCAGGGCAAACAGGCTGTGGGCCGCACTGGTGGCGATGTTGTAGTTGTCGTCCCAGATGGTGGGAAGCGCCAACACACAGTACCACACGGGGTTGTCGCAGTATTCCAGCGTCACGCGTGCATCCTTGGGGAACTGGGGCAACGGCTGCTCGAAATGTCCCTGCCCGGCCTCGACATAGAACGGCTGGGTCTCGATAACAGGCGAAATGGTCGTCAGCACGGGCACCATCACCTGCTCTCCGTCACCAAAGGTGCTGTTGGCGGCCTTGATGCGGAAGCCTACAAAGGCGATGGTGTCGGGCACCAGCCAGTCGATGGTTACCGCCTGACTACCATTGGGATCGAGCTGCAAGTTGAAATTGCGAGTGGCATACACGTCGTTGGTGCGCGGGTCAAACAACTCAATGACGGCATCACACGCGGCGGCCTCGTCGGTAGCGTTCTGTACCGTTGCGGCCAGCGTGGCCTTGTCGCCCTGGCGCAGGAAGCGCGGCATGTTGCTGCGCACCATCAGGGGCTTTTGGGTCAATACCTCGGCCATCCAAGTAGAGCCGATTGCCTTCTTGTCCCATGCCACGGCCTGGGCAATCCACGTGGTGTTGAAATTGGGTGCCTCAAACTCCACCTGCACGTTACCCTTGTCGTCGCTGGTGAGCATGGGCCTCCATAACGCGGTCTTCACGTCGCTCTCACGCAAAATTACCTTGTCCAGGTTCTTCTGGTCAACTGCTGCCACCTTGCTGTCTTCGACAGCCCCTAATTCTGCAGTCATCACTACTTCCTGGTACTTTACTGCATCCATGTCGGCTGACATTTCCATCAGCACTTCCTCTTCATCGGCATAGGCATTGGAGCTCATTGGAGCAGCACCCAGTGATTTAGATTTCATCATCATGCGCTCGCGTCCCATCCTGAAACTGAACGGATATTCACCGTAGGTGTACAACTCAGGTAACTGAGCCTGTGCATTTGAGGGAATTCTCAAGTAATTTCCGTTACTGCCAGCATAACCCCTATTAAGCCCGTTCAAGTTCATGTAGTTGATGTTGCTTGAATAACCGTTATAGGACGAATAAGGTTGATAGTACCAATCATTGGATGAGATACTGGCAATGGCCTTATCATACATGTCAAGCAACATGGCACCGGGACGGGGCTTACCGTTCTGATCAGTCAGGGTGAAGGTCCAGCGCTCAATATCGCCCGGCACAAGTTTATTGCGGAATGAGGTTGCTGTAATCTTCAGTGACTCAGCTTTATACGGATTCGCTAATTGCTCCTTCTTTTCCCACACCTTGGTGCCATAATAGGTGATAAATGTCACGGTCACGTCAGCGCCAGCCTCTTTGGGCAGGGGAACCGTGAAATCGTGCATACCTGCCTTGAGGTTCAGCCACCCCTGACTGATGACATCCTTGTATGTGCTGGCGACATAATAGATGTAAGCCTGCGGTGTTGATACACCGATGGTGATGTGGCCCGTGTTGTTTTTATCCACACTCTTGGCAAGCGGCGAAATCCACAGCGGGCAGTCCTTGACGGGCGAGGTCTTGTCGCCCTTACGGTAGATGGTGATCGTGCGGCTCACGTCCACGTCCTGCTCGCCCTCCTCGGCATCAAGGATATGCACCTTGAGCGTGTATTGGCCCGAAGGCAGGCTGGTCAGGTCGATAGTCGGGTCGGTGGTATTGAAGTTACCGGTCTTGACGGGCTCCTTCTCGCCCAGCGGAGTCACCTCCCAAGTGCACCATGTGTCAGGATGCTCCTCGTCGGTGGTGTTGTACTTCAACGGCAGCTTGATGGGCTTGTCGTTGAGGTAGATGTCGTTATTGGTGCTGCCCAACTCGATGCCTCTGCGCGTACCCACGATGAACGAGGTACTCTTCTCATGAGTCTCGCCAGCGTCGGTGGTGACAGTGGCCACAACTTGGTAATTATAGCGGGCCCAACAACGCCTGCCAGGCTTGTAACCGATATTCTCCTTGAACAGCTCGGCTGGGAACTCCATCGTGAAGTTGCCCCGGGAATCAGTCATGACGGTGGTATCCATCAGATGCTCGCCGCCATCGTTGCGCATGCGCCACCACCAGGACCACTCGTTCTGGATGAGCGACAAGCGCACCTCGGTGCTCTGGAGGGGCAGTCCACTGTAGGTCATTGCCTTGCCAGTGACCTTTACAGGCTGACCGGCGACATAGCTGCTACGGGCATCGGGGAAAGTGACATCAAAGGTGGGCGTCTTATATTCACTCACGTCCACACTCCAACAGCGAATATTGCCCTCATCCTTATCATCAGGGCTTTCAAGAAAAACAAAAAACTGGCCGTTCATGCGATCCTTGGGTACGACAAACGAGCCCTCGATGCGGCCGAACTCATCGCTGACAACTCTCAGAGTGTCAAGTGTCTCATGATTAGGGTCTTTGAACTCCACCTTGAATGATTTGCCTCCAAATGGAGTGCAACCCTTATCGGTAACGCGGTTGACGATAACCGCCCACTGCACGGTCTCGCCCGGGCGGTAAACGCCCAGATCGCTATAGAAACGGGCGTCCAGTTGGTCAAAGTTGCGCTGATCTATCGGGTAATAATTCGTCTTGGGACCATAGTGGTCATCACCCTTGATGGTGCGCAGATCGGATGACTCCAGATTCTTCAGCAACAATGTGCCATCCTTGCCCGTATTACCCTGATTATTGAACTTGTTTCTATGCTCTTGCCTGACGATGACGTCAGCAAGCGGTTTACCCGTTTTGATGTCCACTGCTGCAATCAGGTCTTTATTGTCGACGCGTTTCACGATGAAATGGCCGATGTCGGTGACTCGCAGCATGTCATAATTATAGTAATCAAGATGAGGTGTCTCATCCTTATCCAGCATGGGGACAATGAAGTAGTAGCCGTAAGGTAACGGCGGCAGCATGGTCTTGATATCGTTCACATCAAACGGCACAATGCCTTGAACCGTAACGGGTGTCTGCGAAACCAATTTCAGTTTGTGGGCATCAACGCGATAGCTCTTGTCTGCATCGTCAGGCGCGCGATAAACGTTCAACCAGTAGCTGTTGGCGTTCCTGACATTGGCTGTGACCATAATGCTGTCACGCGAGGAGAGCACTTCGGGGTAGTTAAGATGAACGGTTTTCTGCTCAATGTCAATAATAGCGTTTTTGACCTGAGCAGTATAGATTGAGTTGGGGAATCGCCGCAGGTAATCCTTTAACTCGGCATATTTCGCTTTATTGTCATCAAAAGCTACGTAGTTGAGCAGATAAGCGCAGTGTTCGTTATCATGATAGCGCTCATATTCAGCCTTTAAGTCTTTCTTACCAGTCGAGACCAGAGCAAATATCTGTGCCGGCACGTTGCCCTCGGTGGTTGCAAGCCAGTCGGTTTTGATGCGCTCCTGCAAGTCTTCATAGTCATCATTCATGCTTTGGAGCATCTCCTTGCACTTCATCAGCAAGAACTCGTGCAAAGTGGGCACATAGATGGCACCCAACTCGTTACACTCGATAATATCAGGCAGCGAGGTCACCGCAACGGCCTTGAGGGCCTCGGGCTCTCCAAGGCTCTTCTCGATGAGCTCCGTTATTTTTTTGTCAAACTGCTTACGGTCCCATTCGCTCACGTCGGCGGGTTCCTCCTCAACAGGGTTGTTGCGGTCGCTCCAGCGGGCGTAGCGGTCACGGTAGCCCTGATAGACCAGCGCCTCAAAGTAGTAGAGCAAAGCCTTGATGTGGGGCTGCTTTTCCTTGGCGATTACTTGATCGAGGCGCTCGACAATGTCGGGCATATTGTCCTGAGAGATGCCGCTCTCGGCAATACTGTAACGCACCAGCGCGTCGACAGTCAGTTGCCCGTTACCGCTCTTGAGCGCCTTGTCCAGATCGGCTAGAGCCTCCTTAGAGACGTCTTGCGGATAATTGAAGTCAATGACTTTCTTGTCCTTACCCATTGAGTTAAAAGGGGATGCCATAATCATTAAAAAAAATGTGAAAATGGTGAATATTCTTTTCATGATCGCGCCATTTTTTAGTGTTATCTACAATAAAGACTTCAAATATACCACAATTATTATACCAATCGCTGTTTTTTGCAATAATTAACCCCGATGAGCCCCTAAAGAGATAACAGGTTATGACTTTTTCTTGACTTTTTACAAAAAAAGTGTAAATTTGCAGCGTTATAATAATCAACCACAAGAACAAGTATTTATGGCAGCTATCAAAACAATAGGCGTGTTGACCTCGGGTGGTGACGCTCCAGGCATGAACGCAGCAATTCGCGCGGTCACCCGCTCGGCGATTTTTAATGGTTTCAAGGTAAAAGGCATCTACCGTGGCTACAAGGGGCTGGTAGATGATGAAATTGTGGATTTACAGACCCAGAGCGTATCGGGCATCATGCACCACGGCGGCACCATACTCAAGACAGCGCGTTGCAAGGAATTCATGACTGTCGAAGGCCGGAAGCAAGCCTATGAAAACATGAAGAAGCACGACATCGACGCACTCGTAGTCATCGGTGGCGACGGCTCGCTAAGCGGCGCACAGCAGTTTGCCAAAGAATTTGACATCCCCATCGTGGGCATTCCAGGCACCATCGACAACGACCTGAGCGGCACCGACCACACCATCGGCTATGACACGGCATTGAACACCATCATGTGGTGTGTGGACCGCATCCGCGACACGGCATCAAGCCACGAGCGCCTGTTCATCATCGAGGTGATGGGGCGTGAGTCAAGTTTCCTGGCCCTCAACGGCGCTCTCGCCAGCGGTGCCGAGGCGGCTATCATCCCCGAGATAGCGTCTAAGGTGGATCAACTTTCAGAACTCATCCAGAGTGGTTTCCGCAAGAGTAAGAACTCATCGATTGCCCTCGTCGCCGAGAGCCCCGTCACGGGCGGCGCCATGGGCGTGGCCGAAAGGGTCAAGAAAGAGTTCCCGCAATATAACGTGAGGGTGACCATCCTGGGACACCTGCAGCGCGGTGGCAGCCCAACGGCCCAAGACCGCATCCTGGCTTCGCGTATGGGCGCAGCAGCCATCGATGCCCTGATGGAAGGTCAACGCAACATCATGATTGGCGACGATGACGAGAAAATGATCTATGTACCCTTCAGCAAGGCCATCCGCCACACCAAGACCATCGACACCGACCTATTGGATGTCCTGCATCGCCTATCAATCTAGATTAAACGAGTTCAATGCAGCTATAACGAGAAGAGACGCAAAATTTTTGCGTCTCTTCTTAGTATCAACACTTTATTGTCATCAAATCACATTATAGGATTACTTGTATTTGGGTGAGGGACCATACTTGTTCTCGCCCCACTTGCTGTCCAGCAGGGTGAAGATGAAAGTGATAATCATGAACACGAGTCCCAAAATACTGCAGCCTGTCATCACGGTTGCCACAACAGGATTGGACTGAAAAGCATCGGCCATCATCTCGGCCTGGACCAGGCTATCGGTCATCTCAAACAACTGTGAGCCATAAGGAGCGAGCAGTATAACCATCGACACCAAAACCACCAAATAAAAGATAGCCAATAGCGCAATCCACCAGCCGCTACGTCCCGTGTCATGCAAGCGGCGTGTCATAGCAGCAAACTGAGGGATCATCAGCACCAACGAGCAGAGCATGCCCACATAGGAAAGGAATGGCAACAATAAGCCTCCATAATTGAACACACTCGAGAGAATCACGATAAACAGCATAAACCACCAGTACTCGCTACGGCGGGCACGGCCCTTGAAGTCAAAGAACTTCTTGAGGCACGTTTTCACGGCCTCGACAGGATCCATCATGGGGGTGGCGCTCACGCGCGGTTGATACTGCGGCCCTGAGGGCTGCGGCTGATTAAACACAGGGGGTTGCGGTTGATTGTTCTGTTCCATATTCATTTTGGTTTAAGAGTTTGTTCCAATCCACAAAAATACACATTTTTTCACAGCCATGGGCAATCTTTTTGTAATTTTGCGGTCGCATTATAGTAAACAAGAAAATGAAACGTCAAATCAAGATATGGATGGAGTGCTTCCGCCTAAGGACGCTGCCCGTGTCGCTCAGCGGCGTGATCATCGCCATTGGGCTGGCCAAGTGGTATGGTTATTTCCATTGGGCTCCTGCACTGCTGTGTGTGGCTTTCGCATTGTTGGCACAAATTGTTTCCAACATGGCCAACGAGTATTTTGACTACCTGCACGGTGCCGACAAGCCCGGGCGTGTGGGACCACGTCGCGGTGTGACCGAGGGCGATATCAAGCCCGCCACACTCAGGAACGTCACCATCGCACTACTCGTGCTGGCGGGCATCGTGGGCTGCTGCCTCATCCCTTATGGCGGTTGGTGGCTGCTGCCCGTGGGCATCGTCATTGCCTTGGCGGCATTCGCTTACAGCGCTGGTCCGTATCCCCTATCCTATCACGGACTTGGCGAACTCATGGTGTTCATTTTCTTCGGCTTGGTGCCCGTGAACCTCACCTACTATGTGATGGCCCTGCGCTTTGACCCGTTGGTTATCCTGTCCAGCATCACCATCGGCTTGCTTGGCGTCAACGTGCTGCTTGTCAATAATTACCGTGACATGGAAGAGGACCGCGAGTCAAGCAAGCGCACGTCGGTAGTCATCTTCGGCCGCCGTCCCGCTGCGCTCGCCTATCTCATCAACGGCTACTGCGGTATGGCCATGCTCAGCGCCCTATGGGTGATGATTGCCGCACGAAGGAGCGCCTGGAGACAGTTACCCATGTGGACACTCGCCATTCCCGTACTCTATCTGGTGCTGCACACCATCACCTGGTACAAGCTAACACGCCGCGAGGGCAAAGCGTTGAACCCGCTACTTGGAGGCACGGCTCGCAACATGCTTATCTTCACCCTATTATTAACTATCGTACTGATTATTTATTCCTAAACTAATGGCCCTGATTGACGACATCCGCGCCCTGCGCATCGCTGACTATAACTACGAACTCCCTGACGAGCGCATCGCTAAGCATCCGCTGGCCCAACGCGAGCAGTGCAAGCTCCTATATTATAAAGGTGGAGAGATTGAAGAACGCCGTTTCTGGGAAGTGCCTGCATTGCTGCCCGAGCACTCGACACTCATCTATAACAACACGCGCGTGATCAACGCCCGCCTGCGGTTCCGCAAGGAGACCGGTTCCACGATTGAGATATTTTGCCTGGAACCCATCTTGCCGCGCGACTACGAGCAGATTTTCCAAACCACGGGACACTGCGTGTGGCAGTGCCTGGTGGGCAACAGCAAGCGATGGAAACAGGGTGCGTTAGCCCAGACGGTCACCATTGACGGCCATGAGGTCACATTGAGCGCTACCCGAGGCGAGCAGCGGGGCAATGCCTGGGAAATCGCTTTTGACTGGGACAACAACCTGGGCTGCACCTTTGCCGATGTGCTCAATGCCATCGGCGAAATACCTATCCCGCCCTACCTGAACCGCGGCACCGAAGCGAGCGACTCAACCGACTACCAGACGGTCTATAGCCACATCGACGGCAGCGTCGCAGCCCCCACGGCTGGTCTGCACTTCACCGACGAGGTGCTGGCTGAATGTGACCAGCGCGGCATCACTAGGCGCGAAGTCACGTTACACGTGGGTGCTGGCACCTTCCAGCCTGTTAAGAGTGAGCACATCGGTGACCACCCCATGCACTATGAGTTCATCAGCGTGCCACGCGACGTGATCCAAGACATCATCAACGCTCCTGGCCCCATCATCGCCGTAGGCACCACCAGCGTGCGCACCCTCGAGAGCCTGTATTACATTGGCCAAATCCTGGAAGATAACCCCGATGCCGATGAAGAGACGCTAACCGTCACCCAGTGGATGCCCTACACCACACCCTGTGCGATCTCCACCCAAAAGGCGCTGCAAAACATCGTCGATTACTTGGACAAGCACCATGCCGACTGCTACATGGGCAGCACCCAGCTGATGATCGCTCCCGGCTTCCAGTACCGCATCGTGAGCGGCATGATCACCAACTTCCACCAGCCACAGTCCACACTGCTGCTTTTGGTAGCCGCTTTTGTCGGCAATGATCAATGGCGCGGCATGTATGACTATGCTATGGAGCACGGTTTCCGTTTCCTGTCCTACGGCGACGCCCAACTCCTCCTCAAGCCCTCTATATAAAAACGACAGCGCTTCACGACACTTCACAAGGAAAGACCCAAACGCGATAGCTGTAGGGCCTCGCCTAGGCGTGGCCGTCAATTCTTTATTCAAACAAGAATTATTAATGATTATTTCACTATAATTCACGTGAAAAAGCCCCGAGCACGACAGCTAAATTAGAAGAAAGTGGCTTTTGTTGGTTCAATGTTGTGCAAGTTGTTTGAAAAACAGAGCTGAGATTCATCTATAAAAAACGGCGATTGGTCGCATCTTTATGCCCGATAAGGCGATTATCGGGCATTGTCATATATAATAGGCTTAAACTGGGTACAATGATTGCAGTCTAAAAGTCAGAAAAAAGAATTTTGTTGAACATTATAAAACTTTACGATTATGAAAACTTCTGTTAAAAACATCATGATGAGCTTCGCTCTCATGGGATGCCTGATCTTCAGCGCATCAGACGCAATGGCCCAAGGCCGTAGTCGTTCACAGGGGGGCAGCACCGCCAGCAGAAGCCAGTCGGCAGCTGTCTCACGTAATAACAACTCAGCGGCACCGACGGTAAGTCGAGCCAGCAGCTCCAGCTCAATGAGCCGCAGCAGCGAAGCAATGCCTCAGGTGAACCGCAGTAGCAGTAGCAGCGTACAGCGCAGCACCACATCTCCTCAAGTGAACCGTGGTAGCAGCACCAGTACAAGCGCGCAGCGAAGCACCACCTCACCCCAGGTGAACCGTGGTAGCAGCAGTTCCAGCAGCAGCTCTAGCGTGAGCACCGGCAACAGGGGAACAAGTCGCCCCAGTGGCACTACCTCTGGTAGCAGCTCGGTCAACCGCGGCAGCAGCTCCAGCACCAAGATCGGTAGCTCAGTGAGCACCGCTGACACCCGCCGCGACAACAGCAAAATGGTCGGCAATGACGCTCGCGGTACCGCAACAACCCGCGACCGCATCAGCACAACCACACAGAGCACGAGTAGCAGCAAGGACAGAGTTGGCCATGGCGGCAAGCCTGGTGGCAACGGTCACGTGGACAATGACAAGAATGGAAAGGATCGTCACAACGGTGGCAAGCCTGGTGGTAACGGAAACGTAGGCAATAACAACCACGGAAATGATCGCCCCAACGGCAACAGGCCTGGTGGACATGGCAATCATGACGGTCACGGCAAGCCTAACGGTTATGGAGGTAATGGTAACCACTTTGACTACCACAACCATCACTACCACAATGACTATCACAACAACTATTCCCACCACTCGTGGAGTTGGAGTCGCCCCTTGCCCCCTCCCGTTCGTCCCTATCGCCCCATCGTCTATGAATGGTATCGCCCTGTAATTCCTTACGGATGGGCACCCTACTCTGGAGCACCCGTCATTGACAGGATTCTGGGTCTGACCTTCGGATCGCTCTTTGACACCTCGATTGAATATCTGTACTACAATGGTTACGAAATTGACGGATATGCTGATCACATCATCTACCTGAGAAACGTGATGTTGCTCAACAACCTCTGGGACGATGTAATGCTGAGCTTCGATGGCAGCGACAGATTGGTTAACGCACAGTTTGTATACCACAGCTCATCCTACAACAACTATCGTTACAGAAGAATCTACAACAGCCTCACCAGGGTCTATGGAGCGCCCATCACCAGTGATAGCCGAGGCATCAGTTGGTACGGCGGTGGCTGCACCGGATGGATCACCCTGTCAACAAACGTCAATCTGGGACACCACTACATGACTCTCTCGATTGGTTACTAAGGATAATTAAGAACAAAACACACACGATTTTACACTAACAGAAAGAGGCGGGCAGAAAAGGCTGTCCGCCTCTTCAATAATATGCTTTACACATATTCGAGCCATTGTTTTACACTACCAAAAATCATAGCAATATAATTAACAATTTTTCAGGCCGATTTTAGAAATATTAGAGACATTAATTTGTCTTTTTTGATAAAAAGCATGTAATTTTGCACTAAGTTTTTTCATAGGATTAGATTTTTAAGGTTTAAAGTGTGTGGTCGTTGGGAAACGAGCACACATTTTTATACCATCTATACACCTAATATCCATCCATTTAATTACCACAGCAACACAATAAACAAGAGATCCGTTTTCAAATCCCTTTGAGGCTTCGCGGCTTCGCGACTTAGCGTAGGGAATGGCCACAAAAAAACGAGAGGAGACACCATTGCTGACATCTCCTCTCTTAGGGGGCGGTTACCTGCGCCTTCCCATGCCGCTGGCCGTCGGCGCGGGGACGCTTAGGGCTCTGTGCCAGGAACGGGAAGCAGGCGGTAACATCACGCTATGACCGGGAACATGCTTTTCTGCCTCTTGGCGGCTTCGCGCCTTGGCGTGGGGCATGGTTACAAAAAAAACGAGGGAGCCGCTGTTTTAACAGTGACTCCCTCTTAGGGGGCGGTTACCTACTCTCCCACTTTCGCAGTACCATCGGCGTGGTGAGGCTTAACTTCTCTGTTCGGAATGGGAAGAGGTGGGACCCTCACGCTATGACCACCTGATTCTTATCTTCTTTTAAACAGCCCATACGGCGCATTGGCTTGCGGCGCGGCTGTGATGGCTCAAAAAAGACCACCGGGGGAACGCTCACGAACGGGAGAACCCGCGACTCCACCGCGGCTCTCGCACGAAGAACCGCGCACACGCACTCT
>JAEEGG010016185.1_pt1 | contig 15523 bp, 20 predicted proteins | sample 9134161 | NCBI WGS metagenome assembly JAEEGG01 (sample SAMN16246543, study PRJNA631951) | gut metagenome | biome: gut microbiome; feature: rumen; material: CR-attached | host: Bos | place: Iran: Karaj | collected 2018-10
GCCCCGCCTTCCTTGGAGTCACCGGGGCCGGTTCTGATTGACTCCTTTGGAAATAGCCGGGAACCGTTCAGCGAAAAGCCCGTCTCCGCAATTGAGTTCGAATGATAGTCAGAAACCCGGATCCCTTTTTTCAACGGGATCCGGGTTCCTTTTTTTCTTGGTGGCCAACTTTGGGACTACTGTTTTTCTGGACTCATTATTTTCATTATCCATATTCCCAAATCTGTCATCTGTGCCCACTTCACAAAAAACATCGAAGCACAATACTCCACTGTTTCTTCAGAGATAGTCGATATAAGTAACAATCGTCAATCAGGCGAAGGAATACTCAATAGCCCTTTCGCCTGATTTTTTATACGAAATTATGGGCTTGAATGCCATAGCTTGGCATAATATCTTCTGGCTTTTTTCGAAGGCTCATCATTTTATCCTCTTTGATCCTGCATACGGATCAATTCCGCCTGGGTTTCCTCCGCAAAAGCATACTGGATCATATATCTTCCGTTAAACTGATGGACCGCGATCGGATCCCCCTGAAGATAGCGGAAATAATCGCAGTCGATCCTGGCGATATCCAGGCCAACCCCTATCCGTTCCTGATGGCGGATGATATCTGAAACTCCCGCCGCGGTAAAAGCATCTTTCAGGTCTTTTACATATTTCCGCAGCCTGGCTTTGGTCTGCTGGTTGGCCGGTTCATCAGGCCACAGGCAGCCAATGAGGGTATCGTTGGAACAGATTGCACCGTGTCTGTCGACAAGAACAGCCAGCAGTTCCTTGCTTTTGGAATAGGAAAAATCCATAGGTGTACCGTTGCAGAAAACCTCAAAGGTACCGAAACAGCGGATCCGGATATTGGCGCCCTGTTCCTTTTCAGGCGCGAACCGGAGCACGGAAAGCTGGTGCGCCACCGCTTCCTGTGTCAATGGTTTCAGCAGGTATCCGCTGGCATCCAGTCCGAACGCGTCCACCGCATATTCGCTGTGGCCCGTGATGATCACAATATTCAGTTTCGGATAGCACTGCCTCAGGCGTTTTCCCAGATCCAGCCCGTTGATCTCTCCGGGCATCTCCACATCCAGGAAAGCCACATCCAGCGGGGATTCTTTCGCCAGGCGCAGCGCCTTTTGAGGATCAGTCGCCCCCAGATGGGTCCCGTCCGGATCCAGGTTCCGGAGAATACCGAGCATCAGCGTCACGACCAGTTCACGGTCGTCGACCGTAAGCGTATACACCGGTCAACCTCCCTGCTTCGGGATCAGGATCACAGCACGGGTCCCTTGTCCGTCGGATAAGATCCGCAGGCTTCCGTTGCAAAGCGTCTCCAGGCGTTTTTCCGTGCTTTCGATGCCGATCCCCTTTTTTTCTTTCTGGGCTTCTGTCAGATCATCGTTTCCCGTTCCGTTGTCCGTCACGGTGATGCGGACCATCCGGCCGATCTGATCCGTTGTCAGTATCACCCGTCCCGATCCGTCACGGCGTGTCAGCGCTCCATGCTTTACCGCGTTTTCCACAATGGGCTGGACCGTCAGCGCGGGAAGCAGAAAATCGCGGACATTCAATTCATAATCAAAACTGAACCGTCTGGAAGGATCCGTCTGTTCCAGCGCGATGTACTGGCGGATATGGCGCATCTCTGTATCAAAAGGGATCAGGCCTTCCGAAGTCAGGGCGTCCATGTTGCCGCGAAGGTAACCGGCCAGGTTTTCCACGCTTTCCGCGGCGGCCTGCGGATCTGTCTGACAGAGCGATTCGATGGCTGAGAGCGTATTGAAGATAAAATGCGGCTGCATCTGTACCGCCAGCTGGGCTGCCTGTGTCAGCCCGAGATGCTTCTCTGTTTCCGCCAGCTTTTTCTCGCTGTCGATCATGATCAGGGCATGGTTCAGGTTCAGGGAAACCGCCCAGGCGATCGCGACAAAATGAAATCCCGGCAGAAGAAATAACAGGCAGAACGACAGTGTGGGCGGCAGAACTGCGCAGACGATCTGTTTCACAGGAATCTGCTGTCCCCTGGGGATACGGATCACTCCCCGGTCGTCGCATAACAGGCACAGCAGGAGAAAGATCACGGACAGGATGTTCATTACTCCTGCCAGAAACCCGCAGACTTCAGCCGCCTGCTCCGCATCCGAAGCCAGCAAACAAACTGATTCGGCCAGGTTGATCGCCAGAACAAAAAAATGGGTGATCGCCGAATACAGGAGCCAGTTCATCTTCCGCCTGCTGAACACCACTGTTTCCTTCCGGATAAAAAGCGGCAGCAAAAACAGCCACAGGATCAGAATGCCGCAGCAGTCCAGGACCAGATTACAGGCGATGCGAAGCGTCATGCGGCAGCCTCCTCAGAGATCGCGGCGATCATCCCGGCTGTATTCCGGGAATGAAGGGTGATCCGGATACAGAGGATAAAATGCCAGACCAGAACAGACGCAAACAGGATAAAGGCGATCACGTTGAAGACATCGGACATGGGCGGGGCATAATGATCCGCCAGCCGGACGATCCCGACGGCCGGGAACCAGATCATTGCCTGCGCAGCCAGGGAACGGGCTCTGCGCGTTTCCGCCTCTGCGCCGATACTGTTCAGCACATCGCTGTTTCCCCTGAGCAGCGTCGATAACGCGATGCCGCGGACGGCAAGCAGAATCAGTTCCGTGACCAGATACAGCGCGTCTGTCATTTCGGACAGTCCGGCTGTGCTGACCAGAACCGAAGCAATACGGGCCGCCATGGCGACGGCATTCATGATCATCAGGACAACAAACCATTTTCTGGACTGCCTGAACGCGGGCGAACAGTCCTCCGCTTCGCCCAGGCCGCTGACGATCACCATCACACATAAGGTGGATGCACAGTACCGGAGTACCAGATAGGCGGATAACAGTTTGGAATAGATACCCGGGAAGCTTAATGCCGCATCAGCGGTGATCCCTGCTGTTTCCACACCGGCAGCGGACATCTGTTTCTCCAGCAGGCTGGCCAGGACAAGAAAAATAACCGGTCCGGCGACTGTCAGGATCAGATCCAGCCGCAGTCCTTTATGGATGCGCCTGAAATGAGATGCCCGCAGACCTTTCATTCCGGATCGCCTCCCTGTTTGTCCAAGTCTGTTTGTCAGTTACGTATATCTTTGAAATTATAGCATAAAATGCGTTCCGTATGTGTGAATAAAAAAACTTCTCAGTTCACACATACGGAACGCTCAATGAGTATGATGATATTCAGACAAACGCTTCCCGCATACCCGTATACCGGAAAGCAATCCAGTAAAAAGGAGAATTACACAATGAAAAAACTGATTTCACTGATCCTGGTTTTCTGCATGGCCGTCATGCTGGTTCCCGCCCTGGCGGAAAGCGCCGATATCGCAGGCGAATGGATCGCCAGCTTCGCCGGCAATGACATTCCGATGACCATCAATGCCGACGGCTCCTTCTCCATGAACGGTGTCGAAGGCACCTGGGTCCTCGAGGGCGAGACGCTGACCATGACAGCCCAGGGAGAGACAATTGTATTCACTTATAAAGACGATGTGATCTCTGTTTCTCAGCAGGGTCAAACCATTGAATTCGCGCGCGCTGCAGCTGAAGGCGCTGCCCCTGCTGAAGAAGCGGCTCCCGCTGAAGAAGCAGCTCCCGCTGAAGAAGCAGCCGAAGAGATCACCTTTGCCGACGTGAACCCCGCTGCAGCCGCTGAGGATTTTGAAGGCGAATACTGCATCCGCTACATCGCCGCGGACGGTGAAGTCATTGCCAATGACGCCGAAGCCTCCGCTGACATCGCCATCAAAGACGGCGGCATCACCTTCGGAAGCGGATCCGGTTTCAGCGAAGTTTTCGGAGACAAAGCGCTGAAGATGGAATTTGCGGACGGTGCCTTTACCTATTCCCGCACCTTCCTGGGCATGGTGGGCTTCTCCTTCAAAGTTGAGATGCTTCAGGACGGCATGGTTGCGGTGACGGTTGACATTGCCGGCAGCGGCGCCATCCTGTACATGGTCAGGATTGATGCGGCTGCTGAAGAACCCGCCGCCTGATCGATTTCTGCAGCAACAGTGCCGGCTGAACATGCCGGAGATTATTGGAGGCAATAAACATGAGCAAATCGAGTGGATCCCAGCTATATATCAAAATTATCAGCATCCTGAACATCATCGGCGGCGCGCTGTTCCTTCTGATCGGTATTCTGGCCATCTTTGGCAAAAACGTCGTGGGTGACAGCGCCCTGATCGAGCAAGCCGGTAACGCTGAGGCTCCTGCCGCTGTTACTGCTTTCATCATTGCCTTGATCCTTTCAGGCGTGTTTTCCCTGATCAGCGGTATCATCGGCCTGCGCGCCGCGAATGATCCGAAGAAGGCCGGTCCTCTTATCATCCTGTCCGCGCTTTCCCTGTGCGTCGGCATCGCCGGCATCGTGGCCGCTACCATCGGCGGCGGCTTCAAGCTCGAATCGATCATCAAACTGGTGCCGCCTGCCCTGATGCTCTGGTGTGCCAATAATGTTAAGAATCAAACAAACCTGTAACCACATAGTTGTCTGTTTTCATGGAGCTGTCTCAAAGGATCTGAAAAGACGATGCGGGGCAGCTCCGCTTTATTGTCAGGGGCACAAGCAAGGAGACTGTACAGAATGAGCAGAAAACAAAAAGGAAAGAGCACCGGCCCGCAGCCGCGGAAAACAGCTGCCCCGGCCGCGAAAAAGGCGCCGGAAAAGCCAGATCTGCCGGCTGTCGGAGCAAGCGTTTCCAAACCGGCGATGCCGGATAAACGCCGCCGGATCAAAAGGCTGCACGAGGTCACGGCCGCGGATGATATCAGATACCGCGGGCCGCTCTCTTACCAGGGCTTTCAGGCGCTGGGCTGGGCCTGTATTGTCGCTTCCGTTCTTCGGCTGATCCTGGCTATCAGCAGTAGCAAAAATCCCCAGCTGTACGAGGACACCGGAACACTGATGAGCATATTGACTTATCTGGTGCCGCTCCCGCTTCCCTTCCTGCTGATTGCGAACTTCTCACGGATCCTGAACAACAGCGAAGGATATAAAAAACAGCTGCTGCGGAACAGCCTGGCTGCAGCCGCGATCTACGGCATTTCCTGGCTCTTTTTCTCGCGCTATGTGGTGGGTCTGGCCAGCCAGGTCGTAAAGCAGCCGGAACAGCTCCAGCCCCTGATGAATGATTTCTTTGCGGAACACAACCGTGAGGGTTTCGTTGCGTTCAACCTGTTTATCGATCTGCTTCTCTGTACACTGACGATGTACTTCCTGAACGCGCATCCAAAGCGGGTCTTTACCGGCAGAAAGGTGATCGTTCTGCGGCTGTTTGCCCTGCTGCCCATTGCTTATGAAGCGGCGTCGATCTGGCTCAAGATCCAAAGTGCGCTGGGTAATATCGTCCTGCCCTTCTGGTCTTTCCCGCTGCTGACCGTCAAGCCCCCGATGACCTTCCTGCTCTTCCTCTTCCTTTCTCTCCATATGAGCGGGCGGGAGCTGCGCTTCCGGAAAAACGGCCGCACCCATGAGGATTATCTGGAGTATCTCAAAACGAACCGGAACGCATTCCATTTTTCCGTCTGTCTTGCGGTCGCCATGGTGGCCGCCACGTTCCTGGATTTCATCCTGGCGGGGCTGGTATCAAGGATCATCGCAGGCACAGCCGGAATCCCGGTGGAGAATTCGGAACAATTTGTAAGCTGCCTGCTGGCGGCGAAAGCGGCTGGCTTCGGCCAGTCCTGGCCCCTGCTCTTTGCCGCTCCGGTCGTACTGCTGTATTCCTACAATAAAGTTCCCAAGCAGCCGCTGATCAGCATATTGATCCCGCTGGCTGCCATCGTGATCATCATCCTGCTGGTCTTTGAAGCCGTATACCAGGGAATCAGCTATTTTGTAACAGAGGATCGAAAGATCGATATTGATATGATCAGAACCATTCTGCCCCAGATCACGCAGATGCTGAGCCTGTAGCCGGATCGGGCGGAGAAAACGGAGGACCTGTATGAAAAAAGAAAAGAAACCTGCCGGCCGCATCGAAAGGCATCCGATGATCCTGACCGTTCCGGAAATGATCTTCACTTTCCTGAGTATTCCTTTCTGCATCATGAGCGCTTATGGATTGGCATCAGGTTCCAGTGATGAATTCGTAAAAGTCCTGCAGCTGGCCTTCCTGATGATCGGACTGATGCGGCTTTTCCGGGCGCTCGGGAATCGCTACCGGAAACCCGCGCCGGCGCTGAAAGGACTGGACCTGGCCGCGGCGTGCATCATGATCCTGTGCGTGATCCCGCTGCAGCTGCGAAACCAGTTTCCGCAAGCTCACGAATGGGCCTGCAAACTGTTTGTGGTCATCGTGCTGGCCGGACGGATCCTGTCCGTTGTACAGACGCCGAAACGGGCCAATATCCTGCAGAATATCGTACTGGCCGGTTTTGTGATATTTATGACCATCAACCTGTGGAATAAAGACACCTGTTTCCTGGGCGAAGGCAGTACGCTCACCCTGGCGGCCTATTTATCGCTGGTCAATATCATGTCCTTTGCCTTCTCGCATATCCGGCTGGACCTGCTGCAGAACATCGTGCGCAGGACCTATGCCGCGGAGATCCTCTTCGGCCTGCTGATGCTGATCCTTTCCTCCTCCTGGGTCCTGACGTTTATGGAAGAAGGTATCGCCTCCTATAAGGATGCGCTTTGGTACTGCTTCGCGCTGGTGACAACGATCGGATTCGGTGATATCACCGCGGTCACGGACCTGGGCCGCACTATGTCCGTCGTACTCGGGATCTACGGGATCATCGTGGTCGCGCTGATCACCTCGATCATCGTCAACTTCTACGGAGAGATCAAAAAAACCCGCCCCGGAGATGAAGCAGGAGCCGAAAACACCGATCCCGAATAAATCAAAAGGAGAAAGACCAATGAAAAAAACGCTTTCAACAATCCTGGCAATCGTAATGCTGCTGGCACTGGCAATCCCTGCCTTGGCCGAAAGCGGTGAAGCCGCAGCCGCAGAGCCCGGCGCTTATACGGACAAGACCGTGGGTGTCTTCCGCAGCGAACTTACCGATGAAACCGCGACAGTACGTTACTACGCTGACGCCGGTTCCATTGCCTATATGAGCATTGCAGATTACTACGCCGTCATGCTGCCCGGACAGTCGATGACCGTCACTCCGGCAGAAGACGGAAAATATACACTCACCAATCCCTGCGGCAGCGCCGAGGTAGATGTGAAAGCGGATACGCTGACCTCCGCCAATTATGCTGCCTTTACCAACCTCATGGGACAGGTCCAGGAAGGGATGGAAAACATCTATCTGGACGGCTATCCCTTTATCCGGGTCATCGGGGCGGAGTACTCCAATGCGCCTAAGCCGGTGACCTTCCGGTTCGGGGATTACGGCATCGACCTGCGGGCGGACGACGAACAGGTTTATTTCCCGCTTGGTACGCTGTCCGATATGTTTTCGAATATGGATTATATCTATTCCAGCTTTAACAATGTCAATCTCTATGTTAACATGGATAACGACATGGACTTCATGTATATACGGGATCCGAAATACTTTGATTCCATTCTGGACAGAGAGACACGCGATGCGGAGCTGGCAGCTTTCACCTACAGCGAACTCTGTTTCGTTTTCGACAACCTGTATGGCTTCCCCGGCCGCGGAATCCTGTGTGAGGACGCCGCGCTGGAAGAGGTTGGCCTGGACAAAGCGCTGGCGGACTTCGGGCCTGCCGGCACACGCACGAAGGAACTGCTGCTGAGTACAGACTGGGTTGATTATTTCATGGGTATGACCCGTCTGAGCATGCTGGTGGACGACGGCGGACATACTTCCCTGTCCATTCAGGCGCATGCCGACCTATATACGAACCCGGAACGCGCGTGGCTGGTTGAAAAGCTGTCAGCGGAAAACCTGTTTGACACTTATTTCTCGGATTTCTCTGACGTGATGGCGCGTATTCCCGACGGCATAACCAACCTGACCGGACTCCTGGACCTGCGGAAAGAATTGCTGGGAGAAGGCCACTACTTCACCAAAGGCGATACCGCCATGTATTCCATGAACGGTTTTGTGGCTGACAAAGCCCCCTGGTATGAGTACTACGCCAAAGGCGGAAGCTTCGACGACTATGACGAAACCGTGTTTATGGGGCTGGTTTCTGCCATGAACAAGGCGCAGGCCGATCCTGAAATTAAAAACTTTGTCATTGACCTGAGTACCAACGGCGGCGGCAGCGCCGATGTGCTGATGGCCCTCTACAGTCTGATTACAGGCAACCGGGAATGTGTGCTGAAATACCAGAATGTCCTGCAGGAGCAGAATATCGACCAACGTTTTCTCGTCGACCGGAACTTTGACGGGAAATTCGATGAATCTGACGCGGATGTCCGCTATGATCTGAACTTTGCGGTGCTGGCCGGCAGGGAATCCTACTCCTGCGGAAACCTGTTCCCCTCCATGATGAAAGATCTCGGATACATGACCCTGGGTGAGCGTTCCGGCGGCGGCGCCTGCACAATCCTGGAACTGAACACGGCGGATGGTTTCTTTTACCACATCTCCGCCTATCAGATGAGGCTGACAAACGCCGCGGGAGAAGTCATTGACGCCGGAATCGTACCGGATGCGGAACTGGTTAAAACCGACGCTGACGGGCAACAGGATTACTCGGACTTCTACAACCTTGATCTGCTGTCCGATCTGATAAATGAATTCTATGCAGAGGAAGGCGCTGCATAAGCAGGAGGATAGTTATCATGAAGAAAAAAACGGTTATGGCCGTTCCGGCAGCCTGTTTTTGCGGGGTGGTCGCGGTATGTGTCATCGGCATCATCCTGGGTTCATTCCGCGATTTTGACATCAACGCGGCACTGGCCAACAAAACAGATCTGGGAGCTTTCTTTGCCACCTACGGGTCCTATTTTTCCTACTGCCTCTATCCGGCTGCCGGCGCATGCCTGTACGTCGGGCTGAAAGCAAAGGGCGAAAAGTTCCGTCTGCTGGCCTGGGTCCTTCTGCTGCTGGGATGCTTTATGGCGGTCTATTACTCCAACAGCTATAACGGCAAAGCCGTTCGCGCCCTGTTCGGATATACAGCCGGTGAGTCCGGCGCCTTCCTTTCCGTGCTGAGCTGGCTGTTCTGGGCCGTGCTGTATGCCTGGGTCCCGTTTGTGGTGATCCGGCTTCTGGATCAGGCGGACCCTGATAAACTCATTGCGGTAGGCGCAGCCATCCTGATCGCCGGAATCGCGGCGGATAATGTGAACCTGTGGCTCAAGCAGGTGGCATCCCGCCCTCGCTACAAGTACCTGATCACCCTGGAGGATCCCGCTTCCGAATACCGGAACTGGTGGCAGATGATTCCGAACCTGGCAGGCAGCAATGACAATTTCAAAAGCTGGCCCAGCGGAAACATGACCATTGCCAGCATGATGTTCTCCCTGCCGATGCTCACGGACACGATGAAGAACCGGAGTTCAAAGAAGAACATGGCCGCCTTTGTCATTGCCTGCCTGTTTGTGGCAGTCTACGGCTATAACCGCATCCACATGACAAATCATTTCCTGTCAGACGTCTGCTTCGGCACGCTCATCACATATATCATTTATGCAGTGATCAGTACAGCCTTCATGAAGGCAGCAGAAAAGTAACAATAAAACATAATTCCTGTTGACAGTATACACGAATTTCGTGTATACTCTTTTCATGATCAGATGCTTTGCTGACAGGGAAACGGAAAAGGTCTTTAATCAGACGTTTTCCAGAAAACTCCCGCAAAACATTCAATCAGTTGCATTGAGGAAACTGATCATGATCGACAATGCAGGATGCCTGGAGGATCTGCGTGTTCCGCCCGCGAACCGTCTGGAGAAGCTCAACGGAAACCGGAAAGGACAATACAGCATTCGGATCAATGATCAGTACCGGATTTGCTTTCAGGTCGAAGGCAATAACTTCTTTGATGTAGAGATTGTCGATTATCACTGATGAAACCATCAGGAAGGAGGAAACGCTATGAGCAATCGTATTCCCACGCCTACCATGGGAGAAATCCTCACGGAAGAATTCATGATTCCGATGAATCTGACCGCGTATAAACTTGCGCACAGCATTCATGTGCCAACTTCCAGGATCCAGGACATTCTCCATAACAGGAGAAAGATCACCGCTGACACTTCCATCCGCCTGGGGCGTTTCTTCGGAGTGTCAGACCGGTTTTTCCTGGATATGCAGAACGATATTGAAGTCCGGGAACTGATTGTAAAGCTGGATGGAGACATCACCACGATCAAGCCGTATGCTGCCGCTGCTATGTAAACGTGGCAACAATTTGGCAACAGAAAATCTGATAGCCCATGCTTTATGGACAATCAGTGGAATCAGAACACCACGAAACACCAAACATAATCATAAATGTTTAAGATGCGTTTGGCGGTATCGAGTGGGAATAATAACATTTTAACTTCACTTATTCTGTATGTGCTGCGTTTTTCTTACTTGTCTCATTACGCAGGTATTCTTCCGTAGCCTTTCACGTCATCCGTGTGATAGATCGTCCGCAGCATTTCCAGAAACAGTTCCCGGATCTTTCCTTCATCTGTCGGAACAGCGGTTCTGATCTTATATTTCATCTTTCTCCTCAATCTTTGAGATCCTTGTAGTATTCAACCAGCATTTCCTGTGTTACAGGAACGCTTTGCCCATCCAGTTCCTGATAAACCAGCTTTGTCAGATTCAGGAGGCTTCTCCACAGATCCGTCGGGTTTTCCCCGGCCACGAAGGTGCTTCTGATCGCTTCCTTTTCATTTTCCGGCAGTCTGTCAATCTCGCGGTTCAGGCCGCTTTCCAGCCTGTAACGGTCTCCCAGCAGATCGATGTACAATTTCCTGACGTATTCCAGCTCGCCGATCGCACGGAACAGGTTGCCCCTGTGGATCGCCACCGCGGCGTGCATCAGGCGGATCCAGACCGCTTCGCAGGCGGTGGCAATATCCTTTTTCTGTTTGTCGCTGTAAATATGGTCATCCATCCATTCCCTGGATCGGATCATCTTCTCCTCAACGGCGCCCGATCTGTCATAGAGGACTTTGAAGGCGGGTTTCCACGCAGCTGCGTGTTCATACCCGCCGTATCCGATGTCAATCTCAAGGAGACCAGAAAGCACATAATTCTGAAGGTGCCTGGACAGGTCCTGTGTGAAGAACAGGACATCATACTGTTCAGCAATCTTCCGATGCATGAAATCCATGACTTCGGGCATGGATTCATCTGAATCAAGCGCGATCACGAAATCCAGATCAGACCGGTCGTCCCGGTACCCTGCGGCTCCGGAACCCACCTGAACCAATGCAATAATCCTGTCGTTTTCCCTGGCTGCTGACAGAACAAATTCAAAAGCGTTCTGCCGATCCTGCACGCTGAATATCTTTTCCATTCTGACGCATCCTCCCCAATGATCAGACTGAACGTTTCCTGTTACCCTTCGCGTAATACACTGTAAAACGAATAATCAACTTCACCGTGAATGTGATCCAGAGCGCCTTTGACTAACTCTTTAATCATCAGGCAGGAAACATGCGGAAGATGGATATCCGGCCCGGCGACGATTCCATAATCGGCTGAAGTCACAAATCCTCTCGGATTGTAATTCTTCGGATTTCCTTCAACCAGCACGGCTTTATACCCAAGGGCAGCGGCCTGTTCAAAGCCGTATTCAATCAATTCCTTTGAGATATGCTGCCGCTGATACTCCGTCCGGACCGCAACCGGAGTCAGTATCAGCAGTTCATCTTCATATCGTCCCTCGATATGAAACCGGGAGAACATCACGTAACCGAGGATCAGATCATCCTCATTCACCATAATCAGTTCCAGTTCCGGCAGGTAATATTTCTTCGACCGGATCTCCTCCACAAGAGAACGGACCACTTTTCCTTCTTCTGGACTGTCCCATTTGGTGAACACATCCTCGATCATTTCCAGCGATGGCTGAAGGTATTTTGTTTCCATCGCTTTTATCGTTTTCTGCATTAGTTAGCCTCCTGAATCACTCCGCTTTCAACCCTGTGGAACAGCCGCAGCCGCTGTGCTTCATTAGCACTGAATCCGAACTTTTCATAAAACGGGATTTTGTCCGGCATGGCGCAAAGCTCCACAAAGATTTCGGTTCCTTCCACGCCATGATCATTGATGAATTGTAGAATCTCATTGATCAGCAGGCGTCCGATTCCTTTTTTCTGGTACTCCGGCCTGACAATCACGTCTTTGATGTAATAATCCAGGCCCATATCTCCGATTACTCTGGCCATCGCAACAATCTGATCTTCATCAAAAACGGACACCCTGAACAAAGTGTGTTCCATCGCGAGCCGTGTCTGCTCCAAGGAAGGACCAGGGCCCCAGTGCACTGCTTCCCACAGGAGGATAAACTCCTCTGCGGTCAGTTCATTATGCTTAATAATCAGCTTGTTCATGCCCGGTTGCCTCCTTATAATTCCAGCCGCATGAGCACATTCTCCTGCCAGCCGCTGTTCCGTGAACGGAAGCTTTTCGGATTCCTGCCATACTCTGTAAATCCGACACTTTTGTATAGTTCCGTTGCCCTGATGTTATCCGCGACAACTTCCAGCTCCAGCTGAAGATATCCGGCCTCCCGGGCGCATTCGATACAGGCCTCTGTCAATGCGCGGCCGATGCCGAGTCCCCACCAGGCTTTTGCGATACTGATGCCGAAATGAGCCCGGTGCCTCGTTTTTTCCGCCGCATTGAGGCTGTCTACGCCTGCCGTTCCGACAACCTTCCCGTCGACCTCAGCCAGCAGAGCCGCGTCCCGGTCACTTTCTTCTTTCTGTTTCAGGTATGCTTCTTCCTGTTCCAGGGTGAAGGTTACTTCTTCAGGATAGGTCGTCAGGTATTCCGTCTCCCCATGGGTAAGAACGAAATTGTCCCATACACCCTGCGCATCCTGCCGTGTTCCGTTCCTTATGATACAAGTCCTGCCATCCTTAAGGACGACTGTTTTGCTGTATTTCATGTCTGCTTCCTCCATTACGAATCTGCCGTTGTCACGAATCCTTTTTTGACACGATCATTAGATGTTCCGTGTGTGTCAGGTATTCGCGCTTCTCACAAAACCGCAGCGCGTATTCATACCATGCCATCCGGATCTTTTTTGGTTGCTTTGCCAGTTCATTCTTATACGGAGCGAGGATGCTCTCCTGGCCGAAAACAGTCTCCGTCTTCAGTCCGGGAACGGAAGCCAGCAGTTGTTCCGCATCCCGGACTGTGGTCATATATGAATAGGTAAACGCGTCAAATGCCAGGCTTTCATCTTTAGCGGCCACTTCAAAATACTGCTGTTCTCTCGGCATCAGGATTGTTTCTTCCAGTTCCCGCAAGCCGTAAATCACGCCGCCGAACATGAGAATAAAACTGCTGAACAGATATCCGTCTGGTTTCAGCACTCGCTTTGCCTCCTGAATCGCACGAATTCTGCTCTCCTCATTCATCAGGTGGTACAGCGGGCCCATCAGGAAAACAGTGTCAAACGATTCATCGGGGAATCGGGAAAGGTCCAGCGCGTTACCCTGCAGGGCGGTGATCTTCACGCCGTACTGCCTGGCTTTCTTCTTCGCGAAACGCACGTTCTCATCGCTCAGGTCCAGCAGCGTTACCGGATGCCCCTGCTTCGCGTAATGGATGGAGTAATGACCCGGCCCGCCGCCGATATCCAGAATACTGCAGCCCGGCTGAATGTACCGGTCCATGACATGGACCGTGATATATTTCTCATACGGGTGCTTTTTCATCAGGCGGTCCCATTCCTTCCGGGGATTGGCGTTGTAGTAAGTACGGATCGTTTCGGTTTCTTCGCGCATGGCTGGGTTCACTCCCTTCTGAAATGATATCAAAAAACCGCTTATCTGTCAGAGATAAGCGGCTGGTTGATTGATATGGATATACCAACTACTCTTCTCTGAACTTCCGGCAATCGGATACGACGATAGTGCGGACATGTTCCACAGTGTTCGCGGGCAGTACGGCAACAAATTCGAACCGGTTCATGAGAAGAGCTCCTTTCCGAAAAAGATTGCGCTCACTATACTACGGAAAGCAAGTAAAGTCAAGCGTTTCCTGTTTCGACAGTGTTTACATTATCAGTCCCAAAAACAAAAAAGCGGTCCCATGGATTGCTTCACAACTCCTTACAAAATAAAGGCGGGAGCGGGAAATGGCTCCTGCCCCCAATATATGAAAGTCTGTCCCCGCTTCTGTTATTACGGGTGCTGGTCATTTCTGCCGTTCGAAAGTCACTACCAATCCATGACTCATAGCAATATTGGGTGAAACTGCAACAACACGCCAGCCATCAGCAGCCATACGGTTCATTTCAGCTTCAGCCTGACGAACAGCATAAACTTCAACCCTATACTCAAACACAGATTATCCCTCCTGGTTCTTCCTGTTCTGTTGCATCCGAATCACATTAAAAAGGTTTCCAACTACAACGAACAGCAACCCTATGATAAGCACGGAGCTTCCTGCCCCAGAATCAAAAATCGATACCAAAATAAAAGCAAGACCAATGATTCCCAACACCAGAGCAGTGATTGTCATCCACGTGTTGTACAGTTTCTTATCCATTGTAGTTCTCTCCTTCATACTCTTCTGTACGATTCTGATTCGCACGACTTGCAAACAGTCCGATCAGCGCACCGAGCAGAAGGCCTCTGCCCAGTCCGCCATAGCGATGATGATGGCAATGGCAGCGATGGCCACCAAAGATCATGTTCCCCAGGGTCAGGATACCAAGCAGACGCAGCATTTTTCTTTCCTCCGTTTTGTCGTTTCGTATGTACCGGTCATTCGGTACGGTTATAGGATAAAGCAGTGCATATCAGAAAAACAGGATTAGAAATGAAAGATATAGCACTGTATTTCTCCCCAAAACGAAAAAAGTGGCCCTGCAGATTATTTCTGCAAGGCCAAGCGGTCAGCCGACCGCACCGTCGTATGCTTCCAGCATGGCCACCCGCTTTTCCAGCCGGGTGACCCGTTCCTCGAGGGTCAGATCTTCATCCGTCTCCTGGTCGTCTTCAGCGATCAGGAACTTTGTCATCATATAGCCAGTCCGGGAACCGAACTTCACTTTTGTCCAGGAACCGCAGGTCCCCAAAACTTCTACCCGGGCACCAAGGGGGACACGTTCCACCAGAGCAGCCGTGCTCTTCGCCTTCGTGCGCATATTCACTGTGGAGCCGCTGTCGGCAATCACAGTGGCGAATTCAGCCATGGGTTCTTCATCTCCTTCCGTCGGTTCAGTGGTTGTAGGCGGTAGGCTGTCCGTCTTGGCAACATCCTTCAGCCATCCCCAATAGGCCCATTTCCCGAGTTTTGTATCGGTCATGACGCACCCGGCAGCAGAGGAAGCATGTACTATCCGGAGCGGATTCACACTGGTAACCAGACCGATGTGCTGGAAATCACCGAGACCGTCATCGAACTTCTCCGGCGTG
>JAEEGG010016186.1_pt1 | contig 15523 bp, 10 predicted proteins | sample 9134161 | NCBI WGS metagenome assembly JAEEGG01 (sample SAMN16246543, study PRJNA631951) | gut metagenome | biome: gut microbiome; feature: rumen; material: CR-attached | host: Bos | place: Iran: Karaj | collected 2018-10
ATGGCAATCGCAATGGTCATCAACTGACGACGAAATAATCATAACGATAACATAATAGTTTATACCAACTTCACCCTCGTTTTTTCCTGTTTCACTCACTTTCTTCTTTGTGTTCGTGCATCAAGGCTGTACCTTTGCAGCAAATTTTCAATCAATGCACGAATATGAAGAAGAAAGTTGTTTTATGGATGACCCTGATGACACTGGGATGTGTCGGTGTGGGGGCTCAGAATGAAGATGCCAAGCAGGATTCGCTGGCGGTTGACAGCACATGGCTGAAAAGTATCGAACTGATGGACGTTGTGGTGAAGTCGCACGCCGTGAAGGTCAAGGTGAAGGGCGACTCGCTGGTGTATAACGCAGCGGCTTATCGTGTGCCAGAGGGTTCCACGTTGGAGGCGCTGGTGAAGCAGCTGCCTGGTGCGAAGGTGGACAAGGAGGGCAACATCACCATCAATGGCAAGAGTGTCAATAAGATTCTTGTGGATGGCAAAGAGTTCTTCTTGAACGACAAGGAGGTGGCGATGAAGAATATCCCCACGGAAATGATTGACAATATCAAGACCTACAAGCGAAAGAGCGACCTCTCGCGTGTGAGTGGCATTGATGATGGTGAGGAGGAGACGGTGCTCGACCTGTCGGTGAAGAAGGGCATGAAGAACGGATGGTTCGGTAATGTGAACTTAGGGGTCGGTACGGAGAAGCGCTATGCAGAGCGTTTCAATGTGAACCGTTTCAAAGATGATGCGCAGGTCACCTTCCTTGGCGGTGCCAACAACGTGTCCGACATGGGCTTTGGTGGTGGCGGCGGTCGCTGGGGCGGCTGGGGACAAGAGGGTCTGCGCAGCAGCAAGGAGGTCGGCGCAAACTTTGCCACAGACAAACCCAAGCTGGAGACAGGTGGAAGTGTCCGTTATCGCTATAATGGAAGTGACACGGAGAATACGTCCTCGACTGAATATTTCAATGCCACTCTTGCCAAGTTCAATGAGGATTACAGCAAGAACTTCACGTCGAACCAGCGTGTCAGCAGCAACTTCCGTCTGGAATGGAAGCCCGACACGATGACCAACCTCATCTTCCGCCCGAACTTCACCTATTCGCGCAACAGGGGAAGAGGAAATAGCACGTCGGGCTCGTATGGCGACAAGCTGATGGAGATGGTCATCAACACCAATGCCAGTCGCAGCATGAGCTACAGCACTAATGCCAACTTCAATGGGGAGCTGCAGCTCAACCGCAAGTTCAACAACAGGGGGCGCAACCTCACCCTGCGCCTGACTGGAAGCTATGGCGATGGCAGGAGCAAGCAACTCTCGGCAGCCAACATCACCTACAACACGCTGGGCACTGATCAGCAGAACAACCGATTCTACGACACCCCGTCCAGGAACTATGGTGTGCAGGGGCAGCTCACATACAGTGAACCCATTGGCGACAGAACCTATCTGCAGGTGGGCTACACATACGACTACAACTACAGCAAGAACGACCGCCGTGCTTTCATCTATGACTCGGATGCCTACAAGACCTTGTCGCAGAGCATGGAGCACAACCGCTACAACATCAACGCTGTGCTTAAGTTCATGGACGACATGAAATATGTGCTCGACGGCAACGACTCAGTGGCCAACCGACTCAGCCAGTTCTCTGAGTACCGCAACTACAACCAGACCATCAACCTCAGTTTCCGCAAGGTGCGCGAGCACTACAACTTCAGCGCAGGACTCGACCTGCTGCCCCAACGGAGCACGCTCAACTACAAATACATGGGTTATGCCTATCCTGAGATTACACGCAGCGTGTTCAACTTCGCGCCGCGTGTCAACCTCCGCTGGAATCCCGACAAGCAGACTAACCTCCATGTGCGTTACAACGGACGTACACGTCAGCCCAGCATGACCAACCTGCTCGACATCAAGGACGACTCCAATCCGCTGGTCATCACCAAGGGTAATCCTGGACTGAAGCCCTCGTTCACCCACAACATCGACGCAGAATTTGACACCTACAATGCCGACAAGCAGCAGGGCATCTTCTCTTGGCTCTGGTTCAATGCCACCCGCAACAGCATCGACAACAAGACCACCTACGACAAGACGGGCGTACGCACCACCATGCCGATGAACATCAACGGTAACTGGAGCGGTGGTGGAGGTGTCGGCTTCAATACAGGTTTTGGCAAGGATAAGGCCTTCAACATCGATGTCGATTTTGGCGGTGACTATGCACACAATGTGGGATTTTACAATGATGCAGCTGCCACAGACGATGCCACAGATGTGAAGTCCATCACAAAAAACATCAGTCTCGACGGTGGACTCGAACTCTCTTACCGCACAGACCAGTTCAGCGCCTCACTCAACGGACGCCTCACCTATGGCCATTCCAAGAACGACTTGAACGAGATGGGCAATCAGAACACCTACGACTTCTCCTACGGAACAGAACTGGAATGGACTGCCCCTTGGGGAACATCCCTGACTACCGACATTGGCATGAGCAGTCGTCGCGGCTATTCACAACGTGGAATGAACACCAACGAACTCTTGTGGAACGCGCAAGTGGCACATTCCTTCCTCAAGGGACGCGCCCTGACCGTCATGCTCGAAGTTAATGACATCCTGGGTCAGCAGACCAACATCAGCCGCAGCATCGACGCCCTCATGCGCAGCGACTCACGCTACAACGCCATCTATCAGTATGGCATGCTTCGTGTCATCTACAAGTTCAGCATCTTTGGCGGCAAGAACGCGATGGGCACCAAGAGCGAACGCTCCACAGGTTTCGACGGCGGCTTTGGCGGCTTTGGTGGCGGCTGGATGGGCGGTTGGCAATAAACCGTCAACAAAAAACGCGCCGAATGGCAATAATTTTCAATTCTCAATTTTCAATTCTCAATTTAAAATATTACCTTTGCCCACAAAATAGGATTGTATAGAATGAATATCAAGAAAATCATACATGGAGTGCTCCTGGTGCTTGGGCTGTCGGTGATGGGACTGCTGTTCTATTACGCGATATGGCTGATCACCGACGAGGAATTTAGGGAGATGATACGATATGGCTGGCCCTGGAACTCGTGGATGGTGCTGATGGACTATCTTTTCTGCTGCCTGATCACGACAGTGGTGACGCTCTATTACTGGCGTTCGCGTGAACGTACAGAGCGCGAGCGTGACAAGTTCCGTCTGCAGGCACTGGAGAACCAGCTGAGTCCGCATTTCGTGTTCAACAACTTCAGCATCCTTGCCGACCTGATTGAGGTGGATCCGAAGAAAGCCTCTGCCTATCTGATGAACCTCTCGAAGGTGTATCGCTACACGCTGTCGCACCTCGACCACAACACCGTCACGCTGCAAGAGGAACTGGAGTTCCTGCGCCAATATCTGGCATTGCTGCAGCAGCGTTTTGGTGAAGGCATACAGGTGAAGATCGCTGACGACGTCGCCACCACCAACGGGAAGATGCCGCCTGCCGCCTTGCAGATGCTTATTGAGAATGCCATCAAGCATAACGAGCACACACAGGCTCGTCCGCTCATCATCCATGTGACCACTGAGGGGTCGAATATCAGTGTCAGCAACAAGAAACAGCCCATCACAACGGCAGAGAGCACCAACGTCGGTCAGCACAACATCGCTGAGCGTTACCGCCTGCTGACCCGGAAGAAGGTCGTCATCCACGACAGCCAAGACGAGTATTGTGTCACCATTCCGCTGATACCCATAGAACGATGAAGATACTGATTATAGAAGACGAACAGAGCAGTGCCGACCGCCTGCGTCGGATGCTCGAGAATGACCACGAGATAGTGGGTCTCTGCACCAGCAATGCCGAGGTGAGTGCCTTCTTTGCTGATGAGACTCATGCCGATCTCGATCTGATACTATCCGACATCCAACTGGGCGACGGACTGAGTTTTGAGTCCCTGCGCACAGCGCCGACCGCCATCCCCGTCATCTTCACCACCGCCTTCGACCACTATGCCGTGCAAGCCTTCAAGTTCAACAGCATCGACTATCTGCTCAAACCCATCGACGAGGCAGAACTGCATGTGGCACTTGAGAAGGTAAACAAATCTCTTGCTTCTTGTCCCTCAACTGTCAACTCTCAACTGTCAACTTTCAACTATCAACTATCCACCACCGATGCCATTGCCCAACTGCTTGCCTCCGTCAAGAGTCAGAACGTCCGCTATCGTGAGCGCTTCCTCATTCCTCATCGCGCCGATGAGTTTCTCATTGTGCCTGTCAGCGAAGTGAGTCACATCACCATCCGCGATGGGGTGGTGCGCCTCTGCACCCTGCAAGGCAAGACCCACCAGTTGTCGATGACCCTCGAAGAAGCCGAGAGCCAGCTCGACCCCAAGCGTTTCATGCGTGTCAACCGTCAGTTCATCATTAGCGCAGCAGCCGTTGACAAACTTTCCACCTACTTCCTTGGCAAGATGCGCATCCACATTGCAGGTTTCCCCAACACGGAAATCATCGTTAGCAAAGACAAGGTCGCCACCGTCAAACGCTGGTTGGACTCGTGATGTTCCCGTTTCACCCATTTTCTTCTTTCATTTCGTGCATAATGGCTGTACCTTTGCAGCAGATAACACAAAATTATTGGAGAGAATATGAAAAAGATAGTATTGGTGTCAGCACCTTTTTTGCAAACAAAAAAGAGCCACATTGTGACTCTTCTTGGCGGAGGGAGAGGGATTCGAACCCCCGGTGCCTCTCAGCACGACGGTTTTCAAGACCGTTGTAATCGACCACTCTACCATCCCTCCTAAAATGAAAGGGATTTTGATATTGTCTCAATCCCTTTCCTTGTACGCCCTCAGGGGCTCGAACCCTGGACCCATTGATTAAGAGTCAATTGCTCTACCAACTGAGCTAAGGACGCATCTTTATGTTTGGCGCTTCAGGATGGGCTTGAACCAACGACCCCATGATTAACAGTCATGTGCTCTAACCAACTGAGCTACTGAAGCATTGTTTATGTCTGGCGTTCCTTGTGTGAAGAGGAGGAGACTCGAACTCCCACGGGCTGAGCCCACTACCCCCTCAAAGTAGCGCGTCTACCATTCCGCCACCTCTCCATGAAGGATTTTTTTTTGAGAACATCGGAAGTTCCGATTGTAGAGCGGAAGACGGGGCTCAAACCCGCGACCCCCAGCTTGGAAGGCTAGTGCTCTATCAACTGAGCTACTTCCGCGACCTAATTCTCTTTTTGTGGGCAGGGACGGATTCGAACCGCCGAAGCCGTAAGGCAACAGATTTACAGTCTGCCCGTTTTAACCACTTACCTACCTACCCGAAGCTTTCGCTTGTATGTTCCTTTTAATAAGGATTGGCTTTCGCCTATCGTGTGACTCGCACAGGATTCAAACCTGTAACCTTTTGATCCGTAGTCAAATGCTCTATTCAGTTGAGCTAGCGAGCCAAATGAGTCTATTTCTAAGGACGTGGGCGCTGACGGATTCGAACCGCCGACCCTCTGCTTGTAAGGCAGACGCTCTGAACCAACTGAGCTAAGCGCCCTCTTGCCGTAGTGAGAATTCCCTTCGGAATAACATCGCCGCACTCGACTTTGTTAGGTGTTTCCTGCGTTTCTTCTCAAAAGCGAGTGCAAAGGTAGGGACTTTTTAGCAAACAGCCAAATATTTGAGTAACTTTTTTCTAAAAATTTTTATCCCGTTTTCATAAACTGCTGATTATCAGCAATGCCTTTTTTTCTCGTTTTGGGGCAAGTTGCAAAAAATGGGGTTTATTTGACCATTTTCTTGACTTTCTTCAGCAATGCCTTGGAGGGGATGGCGGGGCCTGTATAGGGGGTCAAATACCACTCGACAGTCCAATTGAGTGACTCTCCGGCCTTGAGTTCCGTATAGGCACCTTGGCTCTCCAATTCGATGTAACTTTTGCCTCGATTGACGTACACCTGGATTTCTGCCTCGTCAGGAGCGGGTTCTGAGGCGTTGAGGTCTTGGAACTTTTTCACCATCAGCAGACCGTTGTTGATGTAGGCCAGCCAGCCTTTGCCGTCGGCGTTGATTTTGCGGTTTTGGTTGGCTTCGTCTGTCTGATACCATGAGATGCCGAGTTCTGACTTGAAAGGCATCAGGTCGGCAGGGGTGATCTGGTCGGTGGGGGCATCGAAGAAGATCATGCCGTTGTTGGGCACGCGTGTGATTTCCCAAGGAGCCACCTTGCGTGTCTCGCCCGACTCGTTGATGATGGAGTAGGTGACCACAATGGCGTTCTTCTTGGCGTCCACGCTGAATTCCTTGCGGATGCGGTATTTCAGTCGTGCAGACACGTTGCTGGTCATCACGAGCGATGAACCCTTCTCTTCCACCGTGTAGGGCTGTTTGTCGAATTCCTGCACAGGGGGCCAGTTCCATTCCTTCTGCGGACTTGTCCAGAAGGTGCTGCCGAAACTCTCAGGGAAGGTCGATTGTGAGATCACTTCCGCGTACTTATATTTATAAGAGAGGATTTTGCCACCTCCTTCACCATTGATGGTCATGGAGATGTCGCCTACTTCAAGACTGTACTTTCCCTCACCCAGGTTCTTGATGACGGGGTTAGCGGCTGTGGCGGTTGCCATGCAGGCAATAGCCAGACAGAGTGTTACGAACTTTTTCATCATTGTGTTAATTCTTTGTTTGGAAATAGTTGGATTGTTATTTTCGTTGCGAATTTCGCAAAAAAACGCGTCTTGAACAAATATTTTCATTTATTTATGCCGAAAATGATGTTTGTTTGAGATATTCTTCCTAACTTTGCCCCTTGGATGTTACTATCTGTCAATAATTATATCTATTCTTTATTTTACAACCTAAACATTATTTTAACATGAAAAAACTTCTTTTAGGCTTGTCGCTATTGCTTGCATGTACAGCTGGCAAGGCACAGAACAATCCAGTGTTGACCATCGAAGGTGGTCAGGTGCAGGGTGTGAAGGCTGACGATCATCCAGAGGTGTTCGTCTATCGTGGAATTCCTTATGCTGCTCCTCCAATCAGGGAGAACCGTTGGAAAGCGCCACAACCTGTTGTGCCTTGGAAGGGTGTGAAGATTTGTGATACCTTTGGCCGTCCAAGTTATCAGGCTATCCAGTACACGGGTGGCTACTACACGGAGTGGGGTTATGGCAAGGAGGCAGCCTTCTCAGAGGACTGCCTGTACCTGAACGTATGGACAAAGGCTCCTGGCAATGCCAGCAAGAAACTGCCTGTTGCCCTTTGGATTCATGGTGGTGGCTATCGCGAAGGCTTTGGTTCTGAGCCAGAGTTCGACGGACAGGAGTGGGGCGCAAAGGACGTTGTGCTCGTTTCCATCAACTACCGTCTGGGCATCTTCGGATTCCTCTGCCATCCAGATTTGGCTGCCGAGAGTCCTAACAAGGTGTCGGGCAACTATGGTATCCTCGACCAGATTGAGGCTTTGAAGTGGATTAAGAAGAACATTGCTCAGTTTGGTGGTGACCCCAACAACGTGACCATCTTCGGTCAGAGTGCAGGTGGTGGCAGCGTGCGTACGCTTTGCGAATCTCCTTTGGCTCGTGGTCTGTTCCACAAGGCAGTCATCATGAGTGCTCAGGGTCTCAGCATTCCTAACCCTAACGGTGGTGGCATGATGGGTGGCCGTTACAGCGGTGGTTCCATCGAAGATGCAGCTAATAACGCCAAGAAGATGTTCGACTGGGCAGGTATGACAGACTTGCAGAAGATGCGTCAGGCATCCACTGAGACTGTTTTTGCATTGCCTACAATCTATCAGCAAGTGAACAGCGCTGGTCAGCAGCAAGGTGGCGGTATGATGGGTATGATGCGTATGGGTATGGGCTTTATGCCGATGATTGACGGTTATGTCAGTGTGAAGAGCTTCGACGACGCTACTCGTGAAGGCACTTTGGCAGACGTTCCTTATATGATTGGTTACACCCTCAACGATATGGGCGACATGGCTCCTAACATCGCGGAATTCTGTAAGGTTCGTGCACAGAAGGGCGGTAAGGCTTGGGCTTATGAGTTCGCACGTCCATTGCCAGACGATGGTTCTCATCCTGAGGTGACCCAGCGTCTGAAAGGTGCTTTCCACTCATCTGACCTTTGGTTCGTATTCAAGTCTCTCAAGCACTGCTGGCGTCCGTGGACAAAGGGTGACTGGGATCTCTCAGAGAAGATGTTGACTGCTTGGACCAACTTTGCTAAATATAGCGATCCTAATGGTCCTAAGGGTGGTGCTTGGGCTCCTTGCACAGAGCAGAATCCTAAATTTATGGTGTTCAAACTCAACGATAAGGATGCAGAAGCTTCCTTCTTCGGTGAGCCAGAGAAAGCGCCTCAGGCACAAGGCTTTGGTTTTGGTGGCTTTGGTCGCTAAACCATAGGAAAAAGGTAATAATGCTCAAATTCAAGTTGTCTTATCCTCGTAAGGCAACTTGAATTTTTAAACCTTTTGGGGCGTATTGCATCAAAATGATGTATCACTTTTATTATTTATCAATTATTTTTTTACTAATCACATGAAGAAAATCATTTTATCATTGATGACGCTCGTTAGTTTGACAGCGTCAGCACAGTTCGGTGGTTTCGGCGGCTTCGGCGGCGGAGGCGGTAACCCTTGGGTAGACTCTGAAGCAGCTACTTCAGAGGACTTCAAACCAGCATTAAGCAATCAGGACAACAAGCAGTATCCTATGGTGAACTCAGCACGCCAGGTTCGTGCTCAGATTTCTGCACCTAATGCTACAAAGGTGGGTCTTGACATTGCAGGTAAAATTTACACCATGACCAAAGACGAAAATGGTGTGTGGACAGGTACTTCCGCTCCTCAGGATCCTGGTTTCCACTACTATCAGCTGAACATCGACGGTGCAAGTGTTCCAGATCCAGGAAGCCTTTACTACTATGGTGCAAGCCGTTGGGGTAGCGGTATCGAGGTTCCTTCTGAGGACCAGGATTTCTGGCAGGTGAAGAATGTGCCACAAGGCTCTATGGGTGAGGTTTACTACTATTCTACTTACACAGAGAAGATGCGTCGTTGCTTCGTTTATCTGCCTAACGAGTACTTCACCAATCCTACCAAGAAGTTCCCAGTTCTGTATTTGCAGCACGGTATGGGTGAGAACGAGTACAGTTGGCCATATCAGGGTCATGTTGCTTCCATCATGGATAACCTCATCGCAGCAAAGAAGGCTCTTCCATTCATCGTTGTGATGGATAATGGTCTGAATGCCAATCAGCCACGTCCAGCAGGTGAAAGGCCTCAAGGTGGTCAGCGTCCACAAGGTGGCTTCGGCGGCTTTGGTGGCGGCGGCTTTGCTGAAGGCTTCAAGAATGTGCTCTTCAATGATATCATGCCAATGATTGAGAAGAACTACCGCGTTATTGCTGATCCTGCACATCGTGCATACGCAGGTCTGTCAATGGGTGGTATGCAGGCTCGTGAGGTCACTCTGGCTAATCCCGGCAAATTCGCTTACGTGGGTTCATTCAGTAGCGGTGCTTGGAATGTTGATCAGGTGAAGAACTCTGAAGGTTTCGCACAGAAGACCAAGCTGCTCTTCATGAGTGGTGGTGGCAAGGAGAACATGGGTTGTGTTGAAGCAGCCAAGAACATCAAGGAGCAGCTCGGTATGAATGCTGTAGGTTATGAATCACCGGGTACAGCACACGAGTTCCATACTTGGCGCCGCAGCCTTTATGAATTCGCGCAGTTGCTTTTCAAATAAGAAGTTGTTTTTGAACCCAAGAACATAAAAAAGCAGATTGCAAACACCGTCACCCACGGACTTGCAATCTGCTTCTCTTTTTCTCTCTTACTTCTTACCTCTAACCTCTAACTTCTAACCTCTAACTTCTTACCTCTAACCTCTCACCTCTTCTCACACCTGCTTCACTTGCCGCTGATCCTCATCATACACATAGCCACACACCTTGAGTTCCTCCTTCACTTCCTCCACCTCGCGCTCAAAATATGCGCACAGTTCTTCCAACGAATCAAATTCGTTGTCCCTCAACAGCATGTTGATGCTCGACACCAACATGAACGGGTCTTTTGGTAATCTATCCATCGTTCTTTTCCCTTAATTGATTATTCGGCTGCAAAGTTACGTCTTTTTCATCTTATTACTGCTTTCTCACCTGTTTTTTGTGTTTTTGACATCATTTTCTGCAATTTATTGGTTGGGAGTGTGGAAAAGTCGGGCTTATTCTCTAACTTTGAAGCAGTTTTTGTAAACAAGGATAAATTTTAAGATCAAAGGGCAAAAATATGAAAAAGATTTTATTGACTTTATCCGCAGCCCTCGTGCTGGCTGCTTGTAACAAACTTTCTCAGGCGAAAGCCTATGTGGAGGCTGTTGATAGCCTGATGAACACGACTGACTCTGTGTACGAAGAGGGTGAGCCTGACGGTACTGAGGCGCAGGGTCTCGCTCCTTATGAGGTGCAGGAATATGACCTCAGCGAACTGCCATCGAGTGCCAATGAGCGAGACAGGGTGTTCAATCACGTGCTTTATGTGAATGAAGAAGAGGAACCCAGTGAAGACAATCTCGCAGGACGTTATACCGTCTGGGTGGCCGATGAGCGCTGGGAAACGCTGAGAAAGGTTCTCACCACCAACCCGACAGCATCGGCTCCATGGGATCAGATGACGGGAAAGAATGCTGATGGTGTAGAAGTGCCCATCCATCTCATCGCAACAGCATCCTCTGCCAGTTATGCATCGGAGGATCTGAGCAAGATTGTCGTTGAGGGTTGTCCAGATGGACGCAACACGTGGACGTACATCATCGACCTCATCAAACACACCGCCATCCAGTTGCCATCCACAGAGGGCGTGCAGGAGATAGATATGGACAAAGGTGAAATCATTGCGGCCTCTTACGGCTATTATCCAGAGGGTGGACGCTATACGGTCAACAAGGCTTATTCGCTTGAAGGCAAGTTCCTTCGCCAGACCAGCGATCCTCAGCCAGAGTGATTTTGAAAGTTTCATTGCGGCAGGCCTCTGACGGTGGCTTGCCGCAATCTTAAAAATAAATGTCCATTTTTTTGGAGGAATGAAACATTTGTTGTACCTTTGCCCCATATAATACATGAAATAATGAAAAACAAGAATATGACACGTAGAAAGGTAGTGGCTTTCGCGATGATGACAGCATTGCTGCTGGGCAGTGCTCATGCTTTCGCAGACACGTTGTGGCGAGGTAAGAAATCGAAGAAAAACAAGACGGAAATGGCACCGCCACCTTCACGCTACAAAGTGCTGACAGGGAGCGATTCTGTGCAGATGAAGGGGGTGATGAATGTAGTGGAGAAAGGCGACACCGTCTTCCTTGAACTGCCTGTGAAATTGTTGGGCAAGCCTTTCCTTGTATCGAACAAGCTCCAGCAGGTACCGTCCGAACTCAATGAGTCGGCTGCCAATAAGGGTGTGAACTACGAAAACCAGATGGTGCGCTTTGAGTGGGACAAGAAGGCCAAGTTGGTCAAGATGCGTCAGCAACGTGTCACGCCCGAAGCTCCGAAAGGCTCTTACCTGGCACAGTCGGTGGCTGACAACTATGTGGATCCCATCATTGCCACCCTCAAGGTCGAAGCTGTGTCGAATGACTCTTCCACCGTCCTTTTCAAGGTCAATGACCTCTTCAATGGCAAGAAGAACGTGTTGAACGATGTGTTCAATGAAATCAATATTGGTACGTCACCTGTCTCTGAACTCTCGCGCATCGTGTCTGTGAAGAGTTATGAGCGTAGTGTGGTGGCTCTTTCCGAACTCACCACAACCGTGCATGAAGGCAACTCGAAGGTGAACCTGACCGTTGTGGTCAGCACAGCCATCATGCTTTTGCCTGACGAACCGATGCGTACCCGTCGCGAGGATTGGCGAGTGGGTTACTTCTCTACACCAGCCCTTATCTATGGCGACCATCAGCAACAGGTGGAACATGCCAACTACATCACCCGTTGGCGCCTCGTGCCGGCTGACACCTTGGCTTATATGCGTGGCGAATTGGTGGAGCCAGTTCAACCCATCACGTTCTATATCGGTGGTGCTGTGCCAGAACACCTGAGACCTTACATCACGAAGGGCATCCTTGACTGGAACAAAGCATTCGAACGTGCAGGTTTCAAGAATGCTGTCCGTGTTGTCGTGCCTGATGACACCCTTGATGTCGAAGGCGATGACATGCGTTATTCTGTTCTTACTTACGCCGCTTCCGAGAAGGCCAACGCCATGGGACCTTCCACCCTCGATCCACGTACCGGTGAGATTCTGGAGGCGGACATCATCTGGTGGCACAATGTACAGTCGCTCATCAGCGAATGGATTCGTGTGCAGACAGCAGCGACAGATCCTCGTGCACGTACCCTTACTTTACCAGATGAACTCATTGGTGATGCCGTCCGTTTCGTCGCTTGTCATGAAGTGGGACACTCTCTCGGACTTCGCCACAACATGATCGCATCGGCTGCCTATCCGACTGACTCGCTCCGTTCTGCCACCTTCACCAACAGGGTAGGGGGCACCTCAGCAAGTATCATGGACTATGCCCGATTCAATTATATCGCTCAACCTGGTGACGGTGTGAAGGTGATGTCGCCCAATATTGGCCCTTATGACTTGATGGCGATAGAGTGGGGATACCGTTGGTTCCCTGCTGGTACGGATGAAAAGAAGGAGCTTGCTGCCTTCCTCGCCCGTCATGACAGCAAGGAATACCGTTACAGCGAGACCCAGCAGCAACGTAGCGCCATTGACCCCCGTGCGCTGTCGGAAGATTTGGGCGATGACCCCATCAAGTCTGCCACCTATGGTATAGCGAACCTGAAGCGTGTCATGCCTAACCTCGTCAGCTGGACGCTCAATGGCGAGCCAGACCAGAACTATGATGAGGCAGCCAAACTCTACTCAGCCGTCATCTATCAATGGAGCCTCTATCTCTATCATGTGATGGCAAACATTGGTGGTGTCTATATGGAACGTCCCAACATCCAGTGGCTGAACACAGGACGCAAGGCCTACGAGCATGTGGAGAAGTCCCGTCAGAAGGCAGCCGTGCAGTTCCTCCTCGACAATGTGCTGAGCGACCAGCCCTGGCTCTTTGGCACGGAACTCTCCAAGCAAATCTATCCATTGCGTGACACGCCGAACGGCACCGTCGAACAGGAGCCGGCGATGCTGCTGAAGAACCAGCATAACTACATCCTTTGGGACCTCTTCACCAACGAGCGCCTGGTCCGCATGTATGAAAACGAGTGGGAGAACGGCGACAGGGCTTTCACGGCTGTGGAGATGATGGACATGGTTCACCAGAGCCTGTTCCGCAAGACCATCGCAGGTCAGAAGCTGAACGTCATGGAGCGCAGTTTGCAGAAGAGCCTTCTGGATGCCCTTCTGACGGGAGCCAATCAGAACGAAAGCATCAAAATCAACAGGAGGCTGGTGGATGAGCCCAATCTCGACTCTTCCAGCCCTCGTACCCTCGACATGACTATGACGCAGATTTCCCGGACGTCTGATGCCATCAGTCTGAAACGAGGTGAACTCCTTCGCATCCTCCGCCTCTGCAAGAGCAAGGCAAACACGGGCGACACAGCCACCCAGATGCATTATGACGATATGGCTTTGCGCATCCAGTCTGCGCTTGGCATCAACAAATAGAATAACCAATCCAATGAAACGACTTCAAATAGTTATCCTCCTCTTCTTTCTCTTCTCCGCTGTTACGATCATGGCGCAGGAACGTACGATTACAGGTACCGTGATGGATGGCGAGTTTAAAGGTGAACCCCTTATTGGTGCCAATGTTGTGGTGGGTGAAGGTACTTCCAAGGGCACCACTACTGATATGAACGGACATTTTAGTCTCACAGTCCTTGCTTCTGTCAAGAAACTAGTCATCAGCTATATGGGTTATGAATCCAAGACCATTATGCTGAAACCCAATCAGAATAAGTATGATGTGACATTGTATAGCGCATCGAAGGGGTTGGGTGAAGTCGTTGTTACGGGTTATCAGCAAATTGACCGTCGCAAATTGACTGCTGCTGTTTCTGAAGTGAAGATTAGTGATGAGACCGTGGGTGCTATCAAGAACATTGACCAGGCATTGGCAGGTCAGGTGGCGGGTCTTTCCACTGTTTCCACAACGGGTGCTCCAGGTGCTCCGATGAAGATTCGTATTCGTGGTACAGCTTCCATCAATGGTGTGCAGGAGCCGCTGTGGGTGCTTGACGGTATTCCGATGGAGGGTAACGAGATTCCGGCTATTGACAATCTCAATGACATCGATGACATCTACCAGACCAGTATCGCAGGTCTTAATCCTTCCGACATCGATAACATCACAGTCTTGAAAGATGCTGCAGCCACAGCTATTTATGGTGCACGTGCTGCTAATGGTGTCATCGTCATCACGACCAAGAAGGGAAAGATAGGCCGTCCTGTTGTGAACTTCTCTGCCAAATATACGTATAGCCCTCGTACCAGCATTGACCGTCTCAATCTGCTCAATGCCAATGAAAAGGTGGATCTTGAACTTGGACTCTTGAGCAGTGATTATGATTACCGTCAGCATAAGGGTGGGGTGGCGAACATCCTTGATGAGTTGGGCGAGTTCAACGCCTATAAAACGGGTGGTTGGGATGCCCTTTCGGCACAAGCTCGACAGCGTATCAACCGGCTCCGTACCCTCAATACGGATTGGAATGACATCCTTTTCCGTAATGTGCTCAATCAGGAGTATAACGCCAGCGTGAGTGGCGGTTCTGACAATGCCCATTACTATGCTTCGGCAGGCTATTATGACGAACAAGGTACGGTAAAGGGTGTGAAGAACAACCGTTTCAATATCACGCTGAAGACAGACTTCCGCCTGAACAAGATGCTGAAAATTGGTGCATCTCTCTTTGCCAACCAGCGTAAGCAGAAGAGTTATATGACTGATACGGGTGGTTTTACGAATCCTGTTTATTACTCACGTATGGCGAATCCTTATTTCGAACCCTACGATGCCAATGGATATTACAACTACGATACTAATGTACAGGGTCGTGAGAACGAAGCCCCGGACTTTAATATTTTTGAAGAACGTGAAAATACTTCGAAGCAGCGTAAGGACCGTGCCATTATGGCAATTTTCGATGCTGAATTGAAGTTTAACCAGCATCTGAAACTTACTTCACAATACGGTTTACAGCACGACAACTATACATTGACTCGTTATGCTGGTCATAACTCCTATGCTATGCGCAAAGCCAAAGCATACGCGACCTATATGATTGATGGGGTACGCCAGAGTATCTTCCCTGATGGAGGCATGAATAAAAATACTGAAGGTCATACAGACCAATGGACTTGGAAGGCTATGCTTGAATGGAACCAGCGGTTTGCCGAGAAACACGATGTGGAGCTGATGGGTGGTACGGAAGTGCGCCACGTGGAGACAAGTATTCTGACTTCTACTGCCTACGGCTACGATGCCCGCACTTTGACCACGCAAACCG
>JAEEGG010016187.1_pt1 | contig 15523 bp, 12 predicted proteins | sample 9134161 | NCBI WGS metagenome assembly JAEEGG01 (sample SAMN16246543, study PRJNA631951) | gut metagenome | biome: gut microbiome; feature: rumen; material: CR-attached | host: Bos | place: Iran: Karaj | collected 2018-10
AAAAGTAGAGGGAAATGGTTCTCCGTCCACAAAGAACTTCTCATCTCCTTCTCCCCACCAGCTTCCTTTGGGGTTCCAAACATGAAGCATCACTCCGCAAAAACGGCCACGTCCTTCTGTTATCAGCAATGGCCAGTCTATCTGGCGCTCAGGAGATTCCGGCAGAAAGACATCCCGATGCCATTTGGCATGGAAGCGCCCCAGTTTTTCGATAGGCCGGGTCAGAGCGGAATGCTCCACACGTATAAAAACGACTTGGGAGCTGTTCCCTTCATTGAGAATCTCCACCTTGGCGGATTTTTCAAACGGCATATACCAGTAAGAATACCACTCCTGATCTATCAAACCACAAGTAAGCGAACGATATTCATTAGCACCCGGTGCAGTCCCGAAGAAATCCCCAATGGGCACCCAGATCGCAGGTTCCTTGTCATCATCCCAAGTGATTCTGAGGATGAGTTCACGCAATGTATTGCGCACTATCTCCTCGTCCGCATCCAGTTTGATCTTCGTGCGCAATGCGGTAATGGCCCGCGGTCCCTTCAATCTTGCAACAGTCAAACAATCACCCGGAGCCAGATTCACGTCCAGAATACCTTCTTTTTTATTCTCCGCGTAAACAGGTTTCACGCCGCGGCTTTTGAGCGTTTCATTCGCGTTCATTAGTGCCAGCAGACTATCCGGATCCAAATCTCTGCTGAATGAAGGAACACGTGTTCCCGTATCATAAAGACTGTAGGTGATATGGTAATAACTTCCCCAGCCTGGTTCCGCCACGATCTTGCACGATTTCTGGAACGGGATCGGCACATAGCAATTCCACCCCTTGGCTACAACATGATTCAGCTCAGAGTAATTAAAGGGAATCTGTGTGCAGTTAAAATATTCGGCAAAAGGTAGATCTACTGCTGGAACCGAAAATCCGTCAATGTAGATCTTCACATGTCCCTCACCAGGTGCCGCTGACCAGATCCGCCAGATACAGCCGGGCCCTTCCATTTCTCCCCAAACCTCTAAATCGCCTTCTTTGCGCAGACAACCATTGTTATCCCCATTCGCATCCCATGCCAAATAATATCCGTCTTCATACTTACTGGCACGGTCATAACTGGACCACTGGAGACATTTTTCCCCAGGAGTCGGCAGCACGGACAACTGTTCTAAATCGGTAATACGCTTGACCAGATCAGGATAAGTCAAAACCTGTTCTGCCTGAACACACAGCCAATATCCCGCGCAAAACAATAAAACGCTTACACACCATACTCTCTTACTCATGCGCATGAGCCTACCGCATACAGATGGGAGAATCAACCTTAATCTGGCGAAAAACAAAAGAGAGGAACACAATGTGTATTCCTCTCTTTCAATAATCAGAAAACCAATTAATTGGAGCTATTCACTTGCCAATTGGAGTCCTGTTTTACATACAAGGTCTGAGTTGGATAAGCGAACTCGATCTGTTCTTCATCAAACCGGTGTTTCAATTCCAGGTTCATGGATTCAATATTCTTCACATACAGAGCCCAGGCAATCGCCTTATTCCAGTGGACAACTTGGATATTCAGCGCAAAATCGTTGAATTTGTTAAAATTCACCACCAGATTCACAGTTTGAGGATTGTTCCTATAGACTTCCGAAACCAAATCAATAGCACGCTTCAGTTTGTCCGCTGATGTACCGTAAGTGACACCGATATTAATCTCGGTTTTGATCGACGGACGTTTGGAGATGTTCTCGATCAGGGTGTTGCAAATCGTCTTATTCGGAATAGATACCAGATAACCATCCAGAGTGCTGCGGATGCGGGTACTGCGCAGACCGATGGATTCAACCACACCGTCCCTGCCTTCCACCACGATGCGGTCACCCAGCTGGAACGGCTTATCCAGAAAGATCACGATCCCGCTGAACATATTATTCAGCAGATCCTGAAACGCCAAGCTGAACGCCAGACCACCGACAGAACCCACAGCCAGAACCGAAGAGATATTGATCCCCAAGTTGGATGTGATCATCAGCAAACTGACAAGAATGATAGCACATTTCACTACCCGGTTCAAAAGCGGTATCACCTGACTTTTGAACATGGGATCGATCTCTTTCTTCTGCCCCCATATAGCAAAATAGATATCTACCAGCTTGATAATGGTATACGTCACAGAAACCGCGACCGCCACCACCAAAACTTTGTTCAGCATCCCCATCATCCAGTCCGGCCAGTGATATACCGAGCTGCATAACTCCAAACCGATTTTCAGCAAGATCACAGACAGGATCAACTGAACCGGTTTGCACACATGGGCTAGAACGATCTGCGAAAGTTTACTTTCGTCTGTCTGGGGAAAGCATTTTCTTAAACGAGAAAAAAGGACAGCGACTATTACCTTCGCTACGATAAAAGCCAAAATCAGATAACTGAGGAAGCCCACGTACTGCCACAGAGGAATTCCACGGATTTCGGTGTCAAATCCCGGAATCATGTCTATGAAAAGAAGAAACAGCGCAACTGCTGTCCAGAGCACGTACTTATACTTCTTCATTCTGATATTATACTAAACTAAAAAAACAGTTTATTCGTGAATCGGCTGACCACAGTGCATGCAGCGCTTGGCAGCGATGGGGATCTCACCCAAGCATTCGGGGCACTTCTTGGTCGTCGGAGCGGCGGCAGCTTCTTTCTTGGTCAACTTGGTCAGCATATTGACCGGCTTCACAACGAAGAAGAAGATCGCTGCACCCACCAGGATGAAGGAGATAACTTCGTTGACCAGAAGACCATAACTGAATTTGCTGCCATTGAGTGTAAACTCAAGTGCTGAGAAATCAGGCACTTTCGCGACAGCCGCGATCAGCGGGGTCAATAAGTTAGCAACGATAGAACTGACAACCTTCTGGAACGCAGTGCCCATAACGACGCCAACCGCCAAATCAATGACATTACCTCTTAAGAGAAAATCTTTGAACTCTTTTAACATAACAACTTAGATATTAAATTTCTGCACCCTGCCGCGGCTTGACAATACCGCAACCCGAAATGCAGGTTGCTGAAAGGATTATCCAAAACCATGGAAGATGCAATCTTTTTTTTATGATAAAGAAAATTCTTATGCACAAAAAGTCAGCCTTAAAACCCAGTTTGTGCTTGGATAGAGTTTGTGTTTTTCACTGATCCGCAGATCCTGCACCCAGAAGATTTCCCCTTTTTGATCTTCAGCCAGCCAGAGCTGATGACGGCGATTCTTTAAAACCTTTTGATTTATAAATATATCCTGTAATTTTTGAGAATGCCCCATCCCTATCGGCTGAAAATGATCTCCCTCGCGCCAATGACGAAACACGATCGTCGAACCTGTCGCGGAGAAATCAAAAAATTCCTGTTCCCTCGGTTTATCGTGAAGCTTACCCATCCTCCCACGTGGAAGGACTTCACAGCGTACTGAAACTTTTTCAACACCGTTTCCAGGCAGTTCTACTTCCTGAACACCGCCCGGCACCAAACACACGAGCACCTGAGTTTCATCCCAGAAAGCTGGAATCTTTCGCTGAATTAGCTCATCGGAAGATACTTTTCGATAAAGATCTACACCTTGACAGCTATGAAGCGTCTCCGGATTTTTGACCAGAAAATCCACAGACTCATAAGACGGCATCAATCCCAAACGGATCAATTCTCTGCCTACAGCACGCCGCCGCAATGCCGGATGCCAAGTTTCAAAATCAGTGTGTAGCTTCTTCTGGAGTTCAAGTTCCTGCTCCAAAAAATCCGACTCCTGCCCGATGATCTCCATCGTTCGGGAAAGAGTACGGCACACACCGGGCTGGATCTCCTCCAAAAGCGGAAGAAGCGAATGACGTATCTGGTTCCGGCGCGCGTCTTGCTTGGAATTAGAGGAATCCTCTACCCACGATAAATTTTCAGAGTGAAGAAAGTCTGTCAGCTCCCGATGAGTACAGTTCAAGAACGGACGAATGATCCGAATATCTTGCTGATTTGAAAAAGGAAACTCGCTGATAGCCTGCATTCCCCGGAGACCTTCCAGAGACGTACCTCTCAGCAGTCTCAGGAAGAAAAGCTCCACCTGATCTCCGCCATGGTGTCCCATAAAAATAAAAGAAGCACCTAAACGTTGAAGTTGTTCACTGAAAAAATGATACCGGCATTCCCTGGCCTGCATCTCTACAGACAGTCCTGATTCTTTGGCAGATACCGCGACATCCTTTTCCCCAACGACACAATCCACTCCCCATTCTTTGGAAATACGTCGGACAAATTCCTCATCCCGATCACTTTCCTCACCACGCAAGTGATGATTAAAATGGAGGACTTTCAAACAATGACGCTTTTCGGCTGGATATAATCCGCATAATACCCTCAATAGGGCAACCGAATCCGCTCCGCCGGACACTGCGACACAGATGGTCTTTTCTTCCCCTGTTGACCATAACAGAGACAGAACCCGTCGGCATTCCCTAACACAAAAATGTCGCTCAAACTTATGTGCGGCCGCATCCATAGCGCAAACAACCTCCTAACGTGAAACCGGAGCCACATCCGCCATCAGAAGAAAATCATTTCCTATCGGCATCCACTCCGGGTTTTGGATCAACGGCGTTTCCGATAAATATTTTACCCCTTTTCCGGAAACACTGGAAAGCGCGCGTTCTCCTCCAATGATCCTGGGCGCGTAATAAAAATGGATACGATGAACAAATCCCTGTCTGAGAAAAGAATCCGCAACTGTCGCACCACCTTCTACCAGCAAATGAGTAACCGATTCGTTTCCCAGTTTCTCCAACAAACAGGAAATCCGTGGATGCCCATCCGGGTCTGGCGGCAACTGCCACACTTCCACATTTCGACGCAAAGCCCGCACTCGATCCGCCAGAGCGCTTTCCGAAACAACGATTGTTGTCAGAGAACGCCACTCGTCAGATACAACCTTGGCAGTCAACGGAGTCCGAGCCTGCGAGTCCAATACAATACGCCGAAGACGTTTCCCCTCATATCCCGGCAAACGAACCGTCAGAGCGCAATCATCTGCCAAAACGGTGCGAACTCCCACTAGTATCGCGTCCACCTGAGCACGAAACTCCATCGCGTGTTTACGTGAGGCCTCACCGGTAACCCATTGAGATTCCCCCTCAGCCGTGGCGATCTTCCCGTCCAAGGACATCGCGCTTTTTAAAGTTACAAACGGTGTGCGTTTCACGATCCAATGATTAAATGCACGATTCAATTTGCACGATTCTTTGGACAAAACACCACTGACCACCTCTACACCCGCCTGCCAAAGCAGCTCCAGTCCCCGTCCCTGATGTGCAGGATTAGGATCGGTCGCCGCGCAGACCACACGCGCGATCCCAGCTTTCAAAATTGCCTCAACACATGGACCTGTTCTTCCCGTTGTGGAACAAGGTTCCAATGTTACATAAAGAGTGGCACCCCGGATGGAGTTTCCCCGTGCAGCTGCGTCTGCAATGGCATTCACCTCCGCATGTGCTTCACCCGCACGATGATGCCAGCCCTCACCCAGCAGTTGACCGGATTTGTCCACCAGAACAGCGCCCACCATTGGATTGGGAGAAGTATGTCCACGTCCTCTAGCCGCCAGCTCCAGAGCTCTGCGCATCCATTGAATATCACTCTTTTCCACGCTAACCATCAATCAGCTTCAATATCTGTTCAGCGGCGCGCTTGCAAGCTCCCTCGCCACCTAAAGTTGCAAGCATCCGCCGCAAATCCGACTGAACGCTTTCCCGAACCTCGGCATTTTTCAGAAAACGCAAAGTCGCTTCACATAAATTCCACGGAGTCGCATCCCTCTGGATAAATTCGGGATAGACTTCTTTGTTATTCAAAAGCAGATTGGGCATCCCGATATATTCTACCTTGATGAACAGCCGTCCCAGTATTTCTGTAAAAAGTGAAGTCTTGTAAAGAATAGCTGTTGGCACCTGGAAATAGGCACATTCCATCGTTACCGTTCCGCTGGAGGCAATGGCACTGTCGGCCCAAAGCAAAGACTCCGCCAGCTTTTTCGGCAGGATTTCCAGCGAAACCTGATCCAGCACATCCGTCAAAGAATTTTTTATATAGGGGATCAGCCTCTCCTGAGGGACGACCAGACGAAACTCCGCTTTCACCTGTTTGGTAATCAAAGCCATCGCCTTGCCTAATACCGGTAAATGACGATTCAGCTCCTTCTCGCGACTTCCCGGCAGAAGCAACACATGGTAAGGTTCAGACGGCTGACGCATTCCCACCTGTGGCGCGTATTCCTTGTAGCGATCCATCAGTGGATGCCCCACATACTCCACACGTAGTTGAGGCGCCCGTTTGGCGTACCACGTTTTTTCAAAGGGGAAAATGCTTAAAACCATATCCATATCTCTGGCTATCTGATGAATGCGGCTTTCATGCCAGGCCCATATCTGCGGAGAAATGAATTGAACGACCTTGGGATCCCAGCCGTAATCAGGATGCTTGCGCACCCATTTTTTCAATGCTTTCGCAAATCTCAGATTGAATCCGGGATAATCCACCAGAATGACCACATCCGGCCGTCTCTCTCTGGCCAGATCCAAAAGTTTTAAGAAAAAAGCTTTCAGCGTGTTGAAATGCTTTAGGACTTCAATGATCCCCACGACGGCATGACGCGTCAAGTCGATCGCTATTTCTGCACCAGCGTTTTTCAAACGCTCGCCCCCTGCACCAAACGCATCCACAGGGCATCCCGTCTGGCTCAACAAAGATCGAAGTCCCAGCAGAAGCTCCGCAGCCAAACCATCACCGCTGGCTTCGCCGGCAAGAAACATCACTGAAAGTTTGTCTTTCATCGTTTCAGTTCTTTACTCATCTTCTCTTTGATTTGACGAGTGATCTCAAAGGCCAGATCCAAAGCCCTGCACGCAAATTCTCCAGTCACGACCGGAGCATGATGTGTTTTGACACAATCCACAAAACTTGTTAGTTCCAGCTTGAGCGGTTCTTCTTTCTCGATAGGAGCCGGTTCTCTTACGATCCTTTTTCCTCTGAATTCGCTAACGATGGCACTGTTGCTTAAAACAGGTGTCGCCGCAGCCAAAAGTTTCTTGAAGATATTGGATTCTTTTTCATCTTCACGAGCCATGCGGTAGATGTATCCTTTTTGCTCTTTATAATCGAGAGAAATATAACAAGGAGTCGCACCGCCGCTAAAAACACGAATCTTCCTCATTCGATCCGGACTGACACGACTGGCCGTCATATTCGCCACACAGCCGTTGGCAAAATTCAAACGGGCATTGACGATATCCTCAGAGTCGCTTAATACCGGGATTCCAACCGCGTCCACATGGATCACGGGTGACTTTACAAAAGCCAGCACCGCGTCCAAATCATGGATCAGCAGATCCAACGCCACACCGATATCCGTGCTGCGTGCGGGATATGGACTCAGGCGATGTGTTTCGATAAAACGGGGATCTGTAGCCGCTTTTTGGAGGAATCCGAATACGGGATTGAAACGCTCCACATGTCCAACCTGGAGCACACAATTCTGTTCCCCGGCAAGACGAGCCAGTTCATAAGCCTGGTCGGCATGGTCACACATCGGTTTTTCCACCAGCACGTGTTTATGCTGCATCAACAACTGCTTGGCCAGGTCATGATGTGTCACCGTAGGCGTGACAATGCTCACCGCGTCACAATGCTGAACAAGGTCATCCACACTGCAGAATACAGGCACACCATCCAAACTTTCACTCACCATTTTGGCGGAATCCGTCACTACATCATAAATACCGGAAAATTCCACCTGTCCAGCCTTAGCCAATTCGGAATAGATCCGCGCGTGATGCCTTCCCAATGAACCTGTACCCAGTACACCTACTCTTAATTTTGACTCCATAAAATTCAATTTTCTATAACTTATCGTCTTCTGAGCGACTCTGCTGCCATTTTTTAAACTTCAAAAATGCTCGTCCGGCTCCTCGTCCCAACGCCGCACCGATCTGGGCCGAGTCAGGTCGACCCGCTTTTTCATATACGTGATCAGCGTAAGCCTGTGTTTTTTCTATTTTCTCCTTAACCATTGTCGCTTTTCCATAAATGCTTTTTCCCCTTCGGCAAAGGGTATAAATCTTCATTCCCAAGCTGACAATTTTCAAGAGAGGCATTTGTTTTAAAATAAGTTCTTATTCCACGTTTTGGACCTGTTCTCGGAATTTTTCTAACTCCGTCTTGAACTCCACCACACAACTGGCAATCACTCCGTCATTGGCCTTAGAGCCGATCGTATTGATCTCGCGACCCATTTCCTGAGCCAGAAAATCCAACATTCTTCCCACCGGCTTATCACATTTGGTTGCATGATCAAACTGTGAAAAATGACTCTTCAACCGTGTGATCTCCTCAGTGATGTCACTGCGATCCACAAAGATCACCACTTCCTGAATAACTCTGGGATCATCCGGATGGATGTTCGTAATACCAGACTGCTGGATTCGTTTCAGGAAAATCTCCTTATATTTTCCAGGCAGACCTTTGCTTTCTTTTTCTATTTTTTTGAGGATCTTTTTCAGTCCTTCCACGCGTTTGACCAGATCTTTTGTCAGATTCTTTCCTTCACGTTCCCGCATCGCGATCAGTTCACTCATTGCTTTTTTCAGAGTGGCACGCACTTGTGGCCAAACTTTCTCAGGTGTCAGAGAGGATGTTTTGCTTTCCATCACACCGGGGACATCGAGAAGCTTCTCCAAGCTGATTTCTCCCGGCAAACCTAGTTTTTTGCCCAGGATACGTATTTCTTTGATATAATCAGCAGCAATCTTTTCATTGAAACTCATTGTAGGGGTACCCTCCTCCACTTGGATACCCACACGCACGGTAAGCCGTCCGCGAGAAATACAACTGTTGCAATCTTCCCGTATCAAGGGTTCCAGAGAATCAAAATCCCTAGGCAGACTAATGAATACTTCGCCCTGTTTACGATTCAAAGAGCTCACATCCACTGTCACCTTTATTCCAGCTTTGGAAACGTATGCGCCTCCATATCCAGTCATAGACTTCATGGCCTGAGTACTATGAACTTTTTTTTACCAAACAGCCAGCTCAAAATCGCTTCCCTTCCAACTTGACTTTCTGTCACTTATCCCTTTCAATAAAGCCATGTCTGTAACGATTGGAAATGACAACCGTTTCGCGAGGGTAACCCCTACCCACGTGGAAACACCAGCTTCCTCCCTTAAAGCGAATATTCGCGACACCGGAGATGTCCTTGAAGCATACCTGGGGAAAGACCCTTTTTTCACATACAATTATAAAAACGCGGCAAAACCTTATCTCTATCCTGTTTATGGACCGGACAGCCAGCTCATGGTTCGCAATTTCCCCATGAAAGACCTTAAAGATGAAGAACATGACCATCCCCATCAGAAAGCTTTCTGGTTCACGCATGGAGCTGTCAATGGCGTGGATTACTGGACTGAGGGAGAACAAAAAGGAAGAATCGTTCATCAGAACTTTTCCAAGATCAAATGCTCCGGCAATACCGGCATCATTGCCTCTCACAATTACTGGATCAAGCCGGATAGAAAAAACGTTCAATTAAAGGATGAAAGAGCAATCCGTTTCTTTGGAACGGAACAAAAACGCTATCTTGATCTTTATGTACGGCTCACGGCTATCGCTGCTGATGCTGTTCTTGGCGATACCAAGGAAGGAACTTTTGGTATCCGTCTGGCGGAAACCATGCGTGTTAAAGGTGGTTTGAATAAGGGACATATCATCAACGCTGATGGACTCAAAGACAATGAAACTTGGGGCAAAAGATCTTTCTGGGTAGATTATTACGGTCCCGTAAACGATCAAATCATGGGTCTCGCGATCTTCGATCACCCCCAAAATCCGCGATATCCGACCTGGTGGCATGTCCGTGATTACGGTTTATTCGCCGCCAATCCCTTTGGCATCCATGATTTTGAACCTAAAACTGACACAGGCGAAAAAACTCCAATCGATGCCGGTAAACTGGTTTTGAAACAAGATGAAAGCCTTGTCTTCCAATATCGTGTCATCTTGCACAAAGGCAACCACGAAGAAGGCGCTATCGCCGAAGAATATAAGAAATATCTGAATTCCAATTCCTAACTTTGAAATGAAGTCAAAACTCCTGACCGCTGTGGCGATCATCACCGCAAGCTGTGTTTTTTACAGCGAATCTGTCATCGCAACCCCTGACGGAACAGACGTTCAAATACGCCGTGACGCTGCTGTCCAGGCTATTGAAAAAGCAATGCCCTCTGTTGTGAATATCAGCACAGAAACTGTTGTGGAACAAAGGAATCCATTTGACAGTATCTGGGAAGATTTCTTTGGACGCTACTATGGACGTCAAAAAGATATCCGCTACAGTCTCGGTTCGGGTGTAATTGTAAATGAAGAAGGATACATTCTTACAAATCTGCATGTGGTGCAGCGAGCTACAAAGATATGGGTTTCACTCTCAGACGGCAGAAAACTGGAAGCTGAAACCATCGCTTCTCTCTCCAGCAGCGACATCGCCCTGCTGAAGCTGAAAACCGAAAATAAAGAAAAATTCGTTCCGATCCATTTCGCGGCACAAGATGATCTTTATCTGGGAGAAACAGTGATTGCCTTAGGAAACCCCTTCGGATTAGGCGGTTCTGTTTCAAAAGGCATCTTGAGTAGTAAAAACCGCCGGCCTTTGGCAGAGGATTCTGACCTGGATATTCAGGACTGGCTCCAAATCGATGCCGCAATCAACCCCGGCAACAGCGGAGGTCCGCTCATCAACCTCAATGGAGACCTGATCGGACTCAATGTTGCTATCTATAGACAAGGTGACGGCATCGGCTTTGCCATCCCTATCAAGGCAGTTTCCGAAGCACTTTCCCATATTCTGACCCCGGAAAATGTATCCCAATTATGGTTTGGAGGTATTCTGGAGGAAAAACAAGGAACGCTCACCTTCAAATCGGTTGAAGCCGGAAGCCCGGCAGCACAGTCAGGTATCCTGGCTGAAGATATTCTACTGCAAATCAATAAAACCGATGTAACGGATCTCTTTTCAGCCAATAATCTGATCACACAATCCTCTGCTAAATCCAAACCCATCACTCTTTCGCTCAAAAGAAACGGCAAGCCTTTGACAGTTTCTACCAAACTTGTTCCTCAGTCAGAGTATTTTAATGAGAAATACATCTACCGGTGCTTAGGGATCAAAGTAGAGAAACTGACTAAAGAAACCGCTGAAACTCTTGGAATCCAGATGATGAACGCTTTCGCCATTATGGAAATAAAAAGCGGTACTCAGGCTGAAAAAGTGGGACTGCGCCCAGGTATGCTGATTTACGGGATTGAAGGAACACAAGTCTCTTCTGTTTTGGAATTTGCTCGAACCCTATACCTGAAACCCAAAGATTCCAAAGTCCGTCTGAATATCAATATCCAGCGACGCACCGGTAACTTTATCGAAAGCCGTAACGCGGAAATAGAATTGCCTGTCCTGAAATAAGATGCTCTGACGAAACTAATTAGTTTCTGTGCCCTTGGTTATGCCATAACGCTGTTCATAGTAGTTGATGCGTTCGCGTCTGCCAAAAACAACCAGTATATCTCCATGGCGAATAAAGAGATCTGGAGTAGCTTCCATCACATCCCTATCCTCTTCTTTGTCGCCGCGCAGCACCAGCAGAACAGTGATCTTATGTTTTTGAGGTAAACGCAAATCGGCCAGGCTGCCTTCTTCAAAGTCATTGCTCCCCACACAAATATGAGCGATTTGAAAATCATCTATCACCGGACTGCGTTCACCCATGACTTTGGCCATTAAGCGTTCGGCCAAACGTTCCGCCATATCCCGGTTAGGCAGTACGACAATATCTGCGCCCACTTTGCCAAGAACCTTGGCATGTTTATCATCTATCGCACGAGCTACGATTTTCTTAACCCCTAAATCCTTCAATGCCAATGTAGCAATAATACTTCCCTGCATATTGTTTCCAATAGAGACCACAACGACATCCGCGTTTTGGACACCGGCCTGCATCAGTGCCGATTCATCTTCGGCATCCAACTCCATCACATGGAAACCATCGCCAGAAAGTTCTTCCACTTTTTTCGGATCTTGTTCGGCAATAAGCACCTCTGATCCAAGTTCCGCTAAACGTTTTGCTAACTGTGAACCAAAGTTGCCACCGCCAATAATAAATACACGTCTACTCATAAATAGATAACAATCGCACTCGCGCGGAAGCGATGGGATCGCTCCGCTCAAATAAGTTTACCTCCTAATGCCAAAAACAGAAAGCTTATTACTTACCCCAGAGCGATCTGCTCTTCGGGGTATTTCACATAAGATTTTTCCCAAGGCCGCAGTAAGTACACGGATAATGTCAGCGTCAAAATACGTCCTACAAACATCATGCACATCAATACCCACTTGCTGGCAATAGTCAAAGCAGGTGTGACACCGGTACTAAGACCTACTGTACCAAAGGCCGAAACACAATCAAAAACAATACCCAGCCAGCCTTGTTCAAGCTGACATGCCAAGATAACATCCGTCTTATCTTTGAGTTGCTCCACTGCCTCCGATTCAAAGCCAATCACACAAAACGTGCCCAATGCCATTCCAACAGTATAGAGAAACCCAATCATCAGCGCCACATGAACTAACTGCGGAGGGATCCTGCGTTCAAAAATCTGAATATGTTCACGCCGTCTTAAAACAAAGTAAACCGCGACAACGATCACAAAGAATGTGGTCACTTTAATGCCACCTGCCATAGATCCGGAACCTCCGCCAATAAACATCAGCATCATCATGATGCACAAAGTCAAGGTATCCGCTTCAGCCAGATTCACTGAATTTAAACCGCCAGAACGCGCATTCACAGAATGGAAGAAACTGGTGACCGTTTTCAGCCATATCCCATCCCTGTCCTGCAAAGTTCCGTCCCATTCAAAAACAAGAAATGAGATCATCCCTATCACTACTGTAAGAAGAGTCATTAAAACTGTCACTTTTGTCTGGAGCAGTAATGTGCCTCTCAGCATCGCATTACGACGCCAGAAATAGTAAAAACGAAGGTTGATCATCGTCATCAAGCCTAAACTTCCTATAAACACCAGCATTCCTAACAAAGAAAGGAAAAACGGATAGTTTCTCATGCGAAGCATTCCATCCGGGTATAGTGAAAAACCGGAATTACAAAACGCGTTCACAGAGTGAAAAACAGAATCCCACAACATGAACAAAACATTCTCTATTGGTTTCAATTCCGAATTGCTCACATTCGACATGATTTCATAAGAAGGAAGGTTGACCAACCCCAGCAAATAAAGGATGGTACCAAGCGTCTCGAAAAAGAAAATAAAGAAACAGGCATAGATGAACACATCCACTGGACGCACCATTTTCATCTTGCCAATAGTTGCCTGAATGACTTGTTCATCGGCCAGTGAAAGACGCTGTCCCACAACCACCACCATGATCAGGCTGGATGTAAAAATACCAACACCACCCATCTGCACCAGAAACAAGAGCATCATCTGACCGGGGAAACTAAAAACATCCCCCACAGTAATAGTAGAAAGCCCAGTGATGCAGACAGCGGAAGTCGCTGTAAAAAGTGCATCCGTCCAAGTGAGAGTCACTCCGGGATTTAATGCAAATGGCAGCTTAAAAAAGAGTGTTCCCACGATAATCAAAAAGATGAAACTCAGGGGGATCACCCATAATTGGGGCGCTTGTGTATTTTTAAATTTTGAACCAAACATTGGCAAAAGCGCAGGAATATTTTCAATCTACTCCTGCACACTTCTTAAAAGAATACTACTTTGTTTTTTCGTATGTAACGATGAAGGCGTTCGGACGCTTCTCTGTTTGCAGCAGGAGTCCCTTGTTCATCAACTCAGAGCCGCTTATCTCTTTCTTGAATCCTCCATCGATATCCTTCACCAGATATTGAGCCGAAGAATCCAGATCATTCAGACGCAAACGTGCGGATTCATAAATAGAATCCTCACGACAGAAAGCCTCAATCATCCCTTTTCCTGTGTCAGGACAATTGAACTGCCAGGCTATCCACATAGATGCATCCAGAGAATACGGAGTCAAAGGATAATAGTCTCCATAGAAGCATTCTTTGACCTGAGCCCAAGTCTGATAATCCTTGCGGTTTGCGTCATAATTCACATCCTCCGGGCGCATGTCCCAGCAGGTGTTGATGAACGGCGTCATACAGCTGCGGAAACCATAGTCATCCGTAGCTCTTTGCCCTGTACCAAAGAGCGGTATCCAAAAAGCGATTCCATACGTATGTCCCTGCTGGCCGATAGGTTCAAATATGTAATCACTTCTCAACAGCGGGAAAGAACGTCTCATGGTTTCCAAGTCATTACGACGGCCGCCACTGGCGCAGGAATCGATCAGCATATTCGGATGACGTTTGATCAGTTCGTCCCAGTAAGCCAGGTATCCACAGATGTAATGATTTTCTGTAATACCCTGACGGTCAGGAGTGTCTGTATTTCTCCAATAGCTCAGAGGAGCAATATTGTAGTCTTGGCGGTACAAATCGATTCCGTTCTCTGTGAGCAGATTATCAATATGATTGACCAGCCAGTTCCAGGCTTCCTTATTTCCCATATCCAACAACTTGTCACCGTTCGGGTTTTTATTGCTCAGTAGCCAGGCAGGGTGATCATAAAGCCATGTACCGGGATTCACTCGTTCCGGCTCAAACCAGACTAAAGTTTTCACCCCTTTAGCATGTCCGTGATCGCTGATAGGCTTAAATCCGCCGGGAAAACGTTTTTGATCGATCTCCCAGGTACCCGTATTCGGCCAGTCCCCATTGTTCACGTACCAACCCGCGTCCATCCACCAGTAATTCAAACCGATCTTTTCATCCAGATAGCGGTCAATGAAATGGATCTGAGTATCCGTCGTGGCGTTGATCATCTCATGATATTGATGCGAACTACAGGCGGCCCAATGCAGCGGAGCCGGTTTTCCGTCTATCTGACGGACATTGTGCACCAGCATCCAGCTGCGCCAGACATTCTGAGAATGATAGCGATCTCCTTCATAAAATTGAACAGCCATCAGCGGTGTGCGGATCTCTTCACCAGGATTCAGGTATAAATGAGTCAATTCTTGTCCGGCATGGATCTGGAGTGCTTTTCCGTGCGTCACAGTCACTTTTGTAAAATCCGCCGCCCACTGTCCAGGCCACCCCACTACAACGATCAAACCGCCGTTACCGGGATATTCCACATTATAATAGGGATACTGTTCGTCCGTGCCTCTGCCGCCGGCAGCAACAAAACGCACTGTTTTGTTTTGCTGCAGCACAGTCTGCATCGGTTTATAATCATCTTGGCGGCTGGGAGCTCCCGTCTGATGATGAAGGATCGGGTCAACCGTACCCTCGATTGAGAAAAGCGCGTCTAGCGCCTGAATGTTCTCCAGGATGGGGGTTTTCTCCTTGCCGTTGTTTTTGAAATAAACAG
>JAEEGG010016194.1_pt1 | contig 15519 bp, 8 predicted proteins | sample 9134161 | NCBI WGS metagenome assembly JAEEGG01 (sample SAMN16246543, study PRJNA631951) | gut metagenome | biome: gut microbiome; feature: rumen; material: CR-attached | host: Bos | place: Iran: Karaj | collected 2018-10
CAATCCACGGTCCTAACATAAAGGCCGGATGCGTGTTGAGCAGCATATCCACATCCTCAAACAACTGGTTGGCAAGCTTTATTTGCCGCTTCATCTCCTTGACATTGCGATTTTTATACGCCACAGTAAAATCGTTGCGGATGTCCATAAAACGGTTGCCCATCCATTGGGAGAAGAGATTAACCAAGTCGTATTTGTAGGAATCCTTGCCTATTGAATACAAGCTGAATCTAGTGACAAAAGCCTTGCAGATGCTCTTGAGCGTATCGTTATTGTAAGAATAGTAGGGCTTTGTGTAATAGGTACCATGTCCTTCTAAAGATGGTCGCGCCACCAATTGGGTGCCGAGACCGTAAAACGACCAATCCTTATAGATGCTGTCGTTCAACAGCCGCCATTCCTTTTCGTGAGTGACCGATGCTGTACGGAGTCTGCACCAGTCGTCAATCCATTGCTGCACATCGGGTTGCTTTTCCCACGCACGTTCAAAGAGATACTCGTAAATCTGTGGGCTCACGTCGAAGGCTTCCAGCGTGGAGCCGATGCCGGTCATGTTCGGTTCCGCCTCCTCCAAGGCGGCGGCGAGTTTCTTCTCCAGTTCGTTGATATTGCCCACCAGCATGGTGTTGCCGCCGAAGTTGCCAAGGTAGCACCATATGAAGGGCTGTCCGTAGAAACCGTCGGTGGTGCGCCACACCTCCGTCTTTTCGCAGAAGTAGTCGAGCAGCACCAGCTGGTCCTGGGGCACGGCAGTGAGGTAGGCGCGTAGCCGCTCGGGTGTCCACGACTTACGCTTGTAGTAGAAGACCCAGGTCATCTGCAACCAGCGGGCAGCGGAGTCGCATTGTCGCAGCGAACCGTAAATGTTGCGGGCCACGTTGGCGAGGTAATCGGGCTCCCAGCTGGGCGGATCCATTTCGTTGAAAGGGTCCACGCCATAGATGTGGTCGGTGCCGAAGAGGGCGGTCTGTTTTTCCAGAAACGACTTCTGGATTTTGGCGAACAGTGGGTCGGATGAGTTGAGGAAACAGGTGGGTTCAAAGCCGCACCACGCGCTCAGCTGCCGGATGTCGGCGTCTGGGTGCATCTCGGCGAACCTTTTGGGTACATGGCCGGCGAAGGCTGGCAGCACCGGTGTCATGTTGAACTCGCGCTCGCGGGCCACAATCCGCTTCTGCAACTCCTTCTGTCCCTCTATCCAAGACATCGGCAGCGGCCCGCCGAAACCGTCGAGGTTAGCCATGCTGTGCCATGGCAGGTGTGCAGGTCCAGAGAAGTAACCGCGAATCTCCTCATCGGTCATGCCGAACTCCTTCCATACCTCGTACCACACAGCCTCCTGACCCGTAATGGCAAGCGGCATGGTGATGCCGTTCAGCGCCATCCAGTCGATAAAGCGCTCCCACTGCTCCCATTTCCACCAGGGCATGGTGTATCCGAAGGTGCAGTAGTTCAGGAAAAAGCGATTTTTCACCAGAGCTTCTTTCCGGATGGGTTTATAAGGGGACCAGAATCGGGAAGGCAGTTCTATAGGCTCACAGGCCAACCAAGAGACGTGAATGCCTGCACAGTGTTTCAGATAATAATTCAACCCAACTGCCAACGAATTGTCATTGTTGCCGGTTATACGGATTTTCTGGTCATATCGTTTAGGAATGCCCCCTGTGTCCCCGTTCAGTCTCTCAATTATAAAATAATCAACGGTATCAGGTTGACATACAAATTTAAAGAGGGTATCCCTATCGCCAAGTATGCGGTGCGCAAGCCCGTCAATGGGGCGTGCGGAAGGCTGCACCTGTGCCTGTGCCGCGGCAGTCATGGTGGCGAGTGCAAGCACTATCGCGTAAAGTCTCATTCTTGTCATCATATCATCCCCCACCATTTATTCTATCGACGGCGTGATGAAAACCCGCCAGGAACCTTCCGTTGAGCCACGTTCAATGTAATGTTTGTCAAGCAGAAGATTTACCAGTTTTTTAACCGCTGACATATTGATGCCCATGCGGCTCTGCATCTCCGAAAGAGTTAGTACCGGCTCCGTCATCATCATCATGAGCAGTTCGCCATAGTGGGGTGAGCGGAATACAATGCGCTCGCCGTCATACCACCACAGCGACGGGTCATGTTCGGTCAGAAAACATACGTCCGTATATATTTCATTTGCCATCAACTGTTTGAAATATTGTAGAAAAGGCCGTATTTTTGTCAGACTGGCGTGCGCACCGTCGTGCGGAGCGGCACCCACCATCAAATCAGCATGATGCAACGCCTCCAAATAGGCGTTCTTAAGCCTGCTGCGCACCACAATCATCGGGTAGTCATGCCTTGTCAGAATGTAGTTCACCATCAATCGCGCAATGCGTCCGTTGCCGTCCTCAAACGGGTGGATGCGGATATAACGGTAATGGAACAGAGCAGCCAGTTCCACCGGCGAAAGCTTTCCCGAAACCTCCGCACTGTTGTACCAATCCACAAGGTCGGTCATCAGGGCGGGTGTCTCTTCAGGCGAGGCATATTCGAACAGGTCCCCGTAACGGGTGATAATACTGTTGGGGCGTGTCTTGTATTGCCCCGCATGGATGGTGTAGCTGGTCTGCATGCCTCCGGGAAGGTTACGGTAAACGGTATAGTCCTCACGAAGCAGGGTGCGGTGCAGTGTGCGGATGAAATTTTGTGTAAGAGGTGTCTCTTTCAAAAGAGCCTCTTCCTTCATCATCTTGAGTGTGACATTGCTCGCTGTCATATCCTGCACATCCTTCACGTTGGCCTCGCCTATCACCTTGCCGAACAACAGCAGGATTTCGGTCTGCCCGTATGTCAGGGTGTTGCCCTCCATGTGGTTGGAATTGAAGTTGAAATCAACCGTAAACCGGCGGCTCAGCCTGTTTCTGTCCTCTTCTGATAGTGGCTGGATGCTCCGCCACGCTGTAATTGCTTTCTCTAATGTAAGGTATCGCATTTTTAAAAATGTTTTCTTAAAGGTGGCTATATGGCCACCTTTTCGGCTGCAAAATTACAAAAAATACCAATACGGATTTCAAAAGGGAGAAAAAAATCAATTACCGCCCGTCACCTTCTTCAGGTTACGATATGAGTTCGGACATGGTGTTAATAGACAGCGTGATCCAATACCAGAACCATCCGAGAAATAGAATCAGCACGGACAGTCACAGGCAAATAACCACCTGATCCATCCATTTCGTTTGCATACATTTTCCCGTTTTCTAACAGAAAAACAGAATATTTTCCGGGTTTCAGCGGAATTTCATAAAAACCGTCCGCATTGGACACGGCAGTTGCCACAAGAGGCTTTGGCATTTTGTCAATTGGGAAATGGGAATAACAGTTGTGTCGGGTGGTACTGTCAAAATCAGATATTCTTGTGTATTCATAGACATATATTCCCGCTATGATTGGACGTTCCCCATGATTATTGGAGTTAGGATCAATAACTGGCATCCAATTACCATAACGTTCCACCACAATGCCGCTAATGCCCTCCTTAATGGATTGATGTTCCTTCTCGCAGGCTGTTAGAAACATTGCTCCTGCAATACACATTGTTGCCAAAACCGGCAATAAAAATTGTTTTTTCATTTCAAATGTTTTTATGTTCAACAAACATTAAACGTTTAAGAACCCCGAAATATTACAGGTTGTCTGTTTTTTTTTGTTAGTGATTAATTATCTCACAGATGTTACTGGTAGTTCCTGATGCGCACGTCGATGCCGTCGCCCTTCAGGCCGTCCGCCAGCTGGCTGAGATCCGTCTGGCTGTAATGGTAGGGGAACAGCACCTTTGGACGGATGCGCCGCGCCGCCCGCATAATCTGCTCCGGAGTCATGGTGTAGGGCTGGTTGCAGGGAAGGAAGGCCACATCAATGTTTTTGACGCTGTCCATTTCCGGAATATCCTCGGTGTCACCGGCAATGTAGATGCGCAGCCCGCCGATGGTAAGGATATAGCCGTTGTCGCGCCCTTTGGGATGGAACTGCAGATGCCCTTCCGTGGTGTTGTAGGCCGGCACCGCCTCAATCGTAAGCCAGCCGCCGACCTCAGTGCGCCCGCCGTTTGCCATGACCGTCCCGTGGCCGAGCTTGGCGGCACCGTCCCGGTTGATGAAAAGCTGCGTCCCATTTTTGGTAAGGGTGGCGATGGCAACGGGGTCAAGGTGGTCGAAATGCTCGTGCGTGACGAGGATTACATCCGCTTTGGGAAACTTGGTGTAGTCGATGGTGCGGCTTCCGGCATTGCAAACCGGGTCGATTTCAATCTCCTTCCCGTCGTATTCGATGCGTATGCTGGCATGGGTCAGCGCATGGATTTTCACGGTTTTGCCGTCAGGCGTGACAAAACTGTCGGTCTCGAAGCCGAAGTTGTCCGTTTCCGGTTTAAAATTGTCCGTTTCCGGACTGTTGGCCGGTGTGTTCCGATGGCCGCAGGTGGCCATAAGGCCGAAAAGAATTGGTATGGCGATGGTTTTCATGATGGGATTTGTATTTGTTTTTCCTTATTTCCATAACACGCTACGCAGCAAAAACTGGTTTGGAATTACGCGTTGGTTGGTGTCTTGCTTAAAATGTAATTCGTCCATTATCAGAAAGTAATTCCCGCCTTGATAGGTAAGCATGTCTACAATATGTTTGTCCAGCCAGTCCTGATTGATTAAGTCGCCCTCTTTCCAGCCGCATTTGCGCAATTGGCGATGCAGCAGCGTGTCTTGATCAATGAAGCCACCAGGAAAATAAAGGCGGTTATTTTCCACATAAATTTTTTCCGATATTATGTCATCATAATTTGGTGAAACAATTGTATTTGTAAAATAGACACTGTCGTAGCGGTCAGGAATAGGCATTTGGATATCATTTAAACCATAATAAACACTTAAATTGGTGTAAAGGTTTGTCGCTTCTATCAAATCATCCTCCCGCCATGAGGTGGCATAATCCTTTGTGCGGGCGGAAAGTGTGGCGGAGTATTCCTTGGGGTCATCCATGCCGAATTGTTTGATTAACATTGTATCCTCATGGTAATACAGATATTCTAAAGACTGGTAGATAATCCGGTGCTGTTTGGCATAAACGCTGTCGGCAACGGAGGGCTTGCCCAATTTCAGGGTGCCGTCGTCGTTCAGGATGCCCAATTCGGCGGCTGTCTGGCGGATGCGCTGCTCCTGGGAGCGTATGCTGCATGCCTTTGCGGAGATTGGAGGGATGCAGACCGCCGCCAGCACAAGCAGGAAGGCCGTGCCGACTAACAGGAAGTAGCCCCTGCGGTTGCGGAAGAGGAACAGCAGCACGTAAAGTGTCATCAGCAGGCCGCAGAGCAGCAGGTAGTAACGGGATTCCGTCACGCCGTAGTCGGAAATGCGGCGGATACAGCCAACCCAAAATAACAGCAGCAACGGCAGCGAAATCCAGCTGAATGCGTTGAAGTACCAGCTGAAAGGCTGCTTCTCCGTAAACTGCCGCAGCAGTTTGACTATCATTGCTATCAGGCAGAAGACGAACACCATCACCGCCACGTTGCCCTTGGGCAGCTCCCAGAGGAATAGGATGTATCCGGCGTACAGGAACAGCAGCAGCGTGTATAGCAGCAGCGCTGGAGTGAAGACCCAATGCAGCAGGTTCTCGAAGAATTTGGCAAGCTTCATCTCCCTCTCATTTTCCATCATGCCCAAGAACAGCAGCGGCACAAGTAGCGCCATAATCACCATGGCGCTGTCATCGTAGGCCAGCCGCAGCCACCTGCCCTCAACATTGAAAAGCAGTTCGACGCTCACTTCCATAAGGTATAGCAGCAGGCAGGCCACACCGCCGAAAAAGAGCGGCACCAGCACCGACCATGCCGTATGCAGCATCCGGTTGGAAAAGGGACGGTTCGGAATCCGGAATGGCAGCAGCAACATCCAGAGCGGCAGCAGCACCATCACCCAGATGAAATAATTGCCATCTTTCACAAAATGCTCCAATGACGGCACAAAAAAGAACGGGATGATGAGTAGCGGCAAAATGTAATAGAGGATTTGCCACAGCAGGTGCCGTTCCCTGATGAACTGCAGCGAAAATGCCGCCACAAACAGGAATGGGATCACATACGCGGCTGTCACCCAGCAGGGATTGTCGCCTGTAAAATGGTTGTCAAAAATGATGGCCACCAAAGCGTACAGCAGCAGGACTGTCTCGGAAAGATGGCGGAAGAGGAATCCGGGCAGCGCGTCGGCCAACCGTTTCAAATTGGATTGGAAGGATGCTTTTCTCATGGTCGGAAATTTTTAAAGTGATGCACCGCTAACGCAGCATGTTCCATGTTTATTGTGCGTGAAAGCGAAAAAAACGGACATAAAATGGATGGGGAAAGCAAAAAAATGACTACTTTTGCGTTTTTGGTAAAAACAGACGAATTCATGGGTAGGATTGTCTCCATCGATTACGGAAAAAAACGGACCGGTATCGCTGTAACAGATGAATTACAGCTGATAGCCAATGCCTTATGCACAGTCCCCACCAAAGACATCCTCACCTTCCTGCAGGACTACACCGCCAAGGAGCCTGTGGAGCTTTTCCTGGTCGGGAAGGCGGTGCAGATGGACAGCACCGATTCGGAATCGGCCCGCTACATTGAACCGTTCGTCCGGCAGCTGGCCAAAACCTTCCCGGACATCCCCATAGACCGCATGGACGAAAGGTTCACCTCCAAGATGGCATTCCAGACCATGATTGACGCCGGACTGCACAAGAAGGCGCGCCAGAACAAGGCGCTTGTTGACGCCCTGAGCGCAACCATACTTTTGCAGTCATACATGGAAAGCAGAAAATATAAAGAAAGGAAAATGCAATGATACTACCTATCACCCTGTACGGAAACCCGATATTGCGAAAAGAGGTGGAAGAGGTGGAGACAGGCTCCGCCAATCAGGAACTGAAGCAGCTGGTTGAAGACATGTTCGACACCATGTACCATGCGAACGGGGTCGGGCTGGCCGCCCCGCAGGTCAACAAGTCGCTGGCGCTGTTTGTAATCGACACCGAGGCCTTCCTGGACGAAGGCGACACGGAAAAGGCGGTCAAAAAGGCCTTTGTCAATCCGGAAATCACCGAAACATCTGAAAAGAGGAACTCCTTCAGCGAAGGCTGCCTGAGCGTCCCCGGCATAAACGAGGAGGTGCTGCGCCCCGAAGGGGTCCGCATCAGCTACCAGGATGTGGAGGGCAACAGCTTTGATGAGGAATACCACGGCAAGGCGGCCCGCGTCATACAGCACGAATACGACCACCTGTACGGGAAAATGTTCGTCGACAGGCTCTCCCCCCTTAAAAAGACTTTGCTGAAAAGCAAGCTGAACGAAATTGTTAACGGAAAAAAAGTCCCCTCCTACCGAATCAAACCGAACAAATAAAAATAAGAAATGAGAACCAAGTATATTTTTCTGGGACTCTCCCTGCTCTGCCTGCTGGCGGGATGCTCCCTCTCCAAGGAAAAGCAGCAGGAGAAAATAGCCGGTCTGGAAAAAAGCGTGTTGGATGAGAATGACACAACACGGCAGCAGGAGCTGTTCAAATGCTACGACAGCTATATCGGCAAATTTCCCGATGACTCCCTTTCACCGGAATACCTTTTCCGGAAGGCCGGCATACTGCGTGTGGAGAAACAGGGGGATGCCGCATTGGACGCACTTGCCGAAATTGTAAACCGCTATCCGCAGAGCTCGCGGGTGGTGGAATGCTACTTCCTGCGCGGACTCATATACGAAGAGGTGTTTTATGACCAGGAGCTGGCAAAAAAGGCCTATCAGAGCTTCATCGACCGCTATCCTGACCATCCTCTTGCCGACAACGCGCGGTATTCCATCCGCTACCTTGGCATGAGCAACGAGGAGATCATCGCCTCATTCAGCGCACCGGACGGCACGCAGACGTCAGAATCCAACACGGAGGAATAATGGAGACATACGGCTCTCTGGATGATTTCACGCACCGGACCGATTCAGTGGTCAGTTTGGGCATGTTCGACGGTCTGCATCTGGCGCACCGCGAAGTGCTCCGTGCTCTGACCGACCGTGCGCGAGCCACCGGCAGCCGTTCCGTTGTCATCACCTTCACGCCGCATCCGCGAGCCCTGCTCTCCGGAAAACCCTTCCCGCTGATTCTAACCCAAGATGAGAAGCGGATGCTGCTGGAAGAGCAGCATGTGGACATCTGGTGCCGCCTGCCGTTCACACGCGAACTGGCCGCCACCCCGCCGGAAACGCTGTTGGAACAATTGGACAGCAAACTTAAGATCAACCATATTGTGTTGGGATACAACCACAACTTCGGAGCCGGAAAAAGCGGCGGCATACACACTCTTAACGCCCTGCGGAGCCGTTACGGCTTCGGCATCACCGAAATCCCGCGCATGCAATCGGAAGGCACCGAAATCAGCTCCTCCGCCATCCGGAAGGCGCTGCTGGCAGGTGACATACGGACCGCATCGCGGCTGCTCGGATATTCCTATTTCGCCCATATACAACCCGTCGGCAAGAGTGATGACGGCTCGCTGCACGCCCGCGTGCCGGCTGAAAAGCTTCTGCCGGCCCCGGGCAACTATGACGGACATTTCAACCACTCACCTGTAAAAATAACCATTTTAAATCAACAGGAGATGCTGCTGCGCTCCGGTGACGGAACCCCGCTGCCGGAACTGCCGCGGCCGCTCCCCTTATATTGGGACAGCTTATGAGAAAAAAACAAGACCCTTTTGTGGAAATAAGGCCCTACAACACCGAAGAAATCCCTTACGCCATCAACCGGATGCTGATGTCATCGAACTTTGTCACCTCGCTGACAAACTTCATAGAGACATCCAACCCCTCAACACTTGTGAGGCGCATGAGGAAAATGAAGACCATCAGCGACCTCCAGCGCGAAATCTACGCCCCGATGGTGCACACCTTCGAGCAGCGCAGCATGGAGGGGCTCACCTTCGGCGGTTTTGACAAGGTCGACATGAACAAGCCCCATCTGCTGATTGCCAACCACCGCGACATCGTGATGGATTCGGCCATCCTGCAAGGCTACCTGATCGACCACAACCTGCCGGCCACCCGCTCCGGCATCGGCGACAACCTTCTCACCTCCCCCGTGATGACCGACATCGCCAAAACGAACAACATGTTCACCGTGTTCCGCTCCCACGACACCCGGACCATGCTGGCAAACTCGCGGCTGCTTTCGGACTACATCAGGCAGAGCATCACCAAGGACAAGATTTCTGTATGGATTTCCCAACGCAACGGCCGTACAAAGGACGGTTTGGACAAGACCCAGCAGGGCGTGCTTAAAATGCTCTACTCCAGCAAGCGTCCGCATGTGATTGAGAGCCTGAAGGAGCTGGACATCGTCCCGCTGACCGTCTCCTACGAATACGAGCCCTGCGACCAGATGAAGGCGCGGGAACTGCTGCTGACCAAGCAGAACAAGTCATACGTCAAGGATCCGGAAGAGGATTTCCACAGCATCACCAAAGGCATATTCTCCTACAAGGGGCGTGTGCACATGCAGCTCGGCCAGCCGATAAACAACCTTTTGGACGAAACCATGGCATTCGCATCCGACAACGACGCGCTGCAATATGTCGCGGAGATCATCGACCAGGAGATTTACCGCGACTACCGGCTGTGGGAGACCAACTACATGGCCTACGACATCCTCCACAACACCGACCGCTTCGCCGACGAATACGAGGAGGGTGAGAAAAAGGAGTTTCTCCAGTATATCCGCAAGCAGGCAAACATCGCCGACGTAAACTACACCAAGATGAAACAGCAGCTGCTGACCATATACGCCAATCCGGTGGAATCCTTTTTGAAAACGGAAGACTAACCGCACCCGCCACACATGGAAAACAAGACCTACAACAACTTCCGGCAGGACATCAGCCGAATCACCGCCTACTACACCTTTCTGGTGCAGGAGACCAAGAACAACCGCATAGTTGGCAGCACCAACGAATGGGTGCTGGACAACTACTACATGATCAGCGAGCAGGAGAAGGTGCTGAAGGTGGAGCTGAAATCCATCGGAAAAGGTTCCATGAAAATTGGCAGGCAGCGCATCGAACTGCTTTGGAAACAGATTGAGGCCTATCTGGACCGCGACCGCTGCTGCATTGACAAGACCTTGATGTTCAAATATCTGAACGAAATTCAACTTGAACAGAAGGATTATTTCTCCTACCCGGAAGTCTGCGCACTGCTGCCGCTCGTAAAGACTGTCCTGATAAACAGGCTGGCAGATTTGTGCAGCCAGCTGGAATCCCGGAAGGCGTACCATTACAACCTCACCGACAAGAGCAACGCCGACATGGGGCACCTGAACGAGGTGACGCGGCAGAACCTGTTGATGATGAATATTTTCAACTCCCTGAAAAAGATAACCAAACTGCCGATGGCCGAATTCATCGACGCGGTGAGTTTTTCAGAGAGGCTGCTGAAGGCTGAAAAGGCCGGAATGTACGACCAGATGTACGACAAGACAAAGGAGGATTACCGGAACAGGATCGTATATCTGTGCAAAAAAGGGAAAAAGGAGGAGAATGAGCTTGTAAGGGAACTGGTTGCCACCGCCGACAGCCGTGGCGAACATGTGGGCTGGCAGCTGTTTCCGCCGAAGAGGTGGAAGGCACGCGCCCGCTGGTACGTATGGATTGTTGTGCTTGCCTCGCTGCTACTGGCCTTCAGTTTTGCCTCGTGGTGCACATGGGGTGAAGGGTTCACATGGCTCACCGCCATCCTTACAATACTGATGTGGGTGCCTATGAGCCAGGTGGTCATCGACCTCTTCAACTGGCTTTTGGGCAAGCTGCACAAGCCACACGGCACCTTCAAGATAAAATTCAAGGACGGGCTGATACCGAAGGAGTACGCCACCATGGTGATCATGCCCACAATTCTTAAGAACAAGGAGAAGACAATTGAGCTGCTGGAGCAACTGGAGGTCTATTACCTCTCCAATGTCAACCGCGCCTCCGAAGGCAGAAGGCTGGAGAACCGTCCGCAGAACCTCTATTACACACTTATCGGGGATGCCGCCAGCTACAAGGAGGCCGACGCCCCGTGGGACGATGAGGTGGCTGAAGCCGGACTGGAAAAGGTGCGGGAACTCAACGAAAAATATGGCGCGCCGATTTTCAACTTTGTTTACCGCAGGCGTTCATGGAGCGACGGGGAGAACACATGGCTCGGACACGAACGCAAGCGCGGCGCGATACTCCATTTCAACGACCTGCTGCTCGGGAACAGCACCGCTGCGGAGGCGGAAAAGCGTTTCCGCTGCGAGACCATAAGCAGATGGCGGCAGGGGGCGGTGCCGGACATCCAGTTTGTCATCACCCTTGACACCGACACCGAACTGGTGCTATATTCCGCGCAGAAGCTGATAGGCGCCATGGCGCATCCGCTGAACCGCGCCAAGCTGAGCGACGACGGACGGCGGGTGGATTCCGGATACGGCATAATGCAGCCGCGCGTGAACGTGGATGTGGAGGTCACCAACAAGAGCCGCTACGCCCAACTCTTCGCCGGATTAGGCGGGCTGGACGTCTATACCACAGCCAGCTTTGAACTGTATCAGGACATCTTCAACGAGGGAACATTCTGCGGCAAGGGAATCTATGACCTGAAGGTTTTCCAGCAGGTGCTGAAGGGCACATTCCCCGAAAACCTCATCCTCAGCCACGACCTTATCGAGGGCTGCCACATCCGCTGCGGCCTCATCAACGACCTGGAGCTTTTCGACGACAACCCCTCCAACTACATCGACGACGCCAAGCGGCACCACCGCTGGACGCGCGGCGACTGGCAGATCATAGGCTGGCTGAAAAACCGCGTGCGCAACGAAAAGGGCGAACGGGTTAAGAACCAGGTGAACACCATAGGCCGCTGGAAAATTTTCGACAACCTGCGCCGCTCGGTGCTGAGCCTCGCTCTGCTGGTTATACTTTTTGTGGGATTCAGCGGCATCACATGGGCACATGCCGTCTGGTTCCTTGTGGTTGCGCTTGTCGCCGTGGCATCGCCAATACTTTTCTTCATCATCGGACAAATCACGACACTGCCGCGTTTCGGCAAGCGGTACCGCTACTACATGACGCTGATGCGGGGTTTCAAAGTGATAGTCTACCGCTCCATAGTGAAGTTCGCGCTGCTTCCGAAAGAGGCCTGGATGTACACCGATGCGGCCATACGCGCCTGCTGGCGCATGTGGTTCAGCCACAAAAATCTGCTCAACTGGATAACCAGCGACGAGGCTGCCAAGAGCACCAAAGGCACTTTGGGCGACTATATCGGCAAGTTCTGGTTCAACTATGCGGCTTCGCTTGCACTGCTCCTGTGCAAGCTCCAAAGTTATGGCAACATGGCCGATTTTGCGGCAATGCTGTTCTGCCTGCTGTCATGGTGCGGAGCACCCTTCCTGATGTACTGGCTCGGCAAAAAATTCTCCCATGACAAGAACCGCCTCACCGTAAAGGAGAATGCGGAGGTCAGGCAGATAGCCAAGGACACATGGCATTTCTTCGACAGCATGATCACCGAGGAGCATAACTGGCTTATCCCCGACAACTACCAGCTTAACCGCGAGAACAAGACCGACTACAAGACCTCGCCCACCAACATCGGCTATTCGCTCACCGCAACTGTCAGTGCGGCGGAACTGGGCTTCATAAGCCACAACGAGGCGGCGGACAGGCTGGAGCATATCATCGACACCGTCTGCAGGCTTGAGAAATGGAACGGACATCTGTACAACTGGTATGACGTGAAATCGCTCAAGGCACTGCCCGACTTCTTCATCAGCACCTGCGACAGCGGCAATTTCGTGGCCTGCCTGTATGCCGTGAAAGGATACCTCAACACCCTGTCCGGCACAGAGGGAGGCAAAGCCAAGGGGCTGCTCGCCAAAGTGCAGCGTCTGATTGACCAGACCGACTTCATGAAGCTGTACAACCCAGAGCTGGATGTGTTCAGCATCGGCTACGACTGCGGCAACTACAAGCTCCTGCCCTACCATTACAACAATTTCGCCTCCGAGGCGCGGCTAACCAGCTTCCTGACCATCGCGCAAGGCGACGCCCCCTACAAACACTGGTTCTGCCTTGACAAGACATTAGTCCAGTACAAGGGATACAAAGGGGTCGCCTCCTGGTACGGAACGCTGTTCGAATATTTCATGCCGCTGATCTTCCTGCCCACCTACCGGCACACGCTGATGGACGAGACCTACAGCTTTGCCATCCGCGCCCAACGCGCCTTCATCCGCAATTCCGGAGCGAAGAACCTGCCATGGGGCATCTCCGAGACGGCCTACAACGAGATGGACGACGCGCTGAACTACAAATACCACGCCTTCGGGGTGCCTTACCTGAAATTCCAGAACACCACCCCCGACCGTATTGTCATCTCCCCATACAGCTCGCTGCTGGCCATAAGCGCAAACCCGCGTGCCGTTTATGAGAACATCAGGCGTTTCAGGAAACTGGACATGTATGACGATTTCGGTTTCTATGAAAGCTACGACGATGAGGATCATGTGCATGTGCTGGCGCACTACGCCCACCATCAGGGGATGATTCTGGCTTCGCTTGCCAATTATCTGTGCAACAATTGCATACAGAACTTCTTCATGCAGGAGCCAGCCATGCGCTCCATGGAGACCCTGCTCAAGGAGAAGGCCCAGGTGAAACCTTACATCGACCTCAAGGTCACACAATACAAACGCTACCAGTATTCAAAGGTCCAGACGGAGAGCGACGCCCGCGATTTCGACAACATTGCCACAGTGCCTGAGATAGGCGTGCTGAGCAACGGGCTATATACTGTGCTGCTTAATGACCGCGGCAGCGGCTTCTCCCGCTACAAGGAGACCATGCTCGGACGCTACCGCAAGATAAGCGCCGACCATTACGGCTCATACCTTTACATCCGCAACCTCAGGAACGACCGGCTCTGGTGCAACACCTACGCCCCTCTCGACGTGATGCCGGAGGGCTACCATGTGAGCTTCGCCAGCGACAAGATCAGCTTCCTGCGAGTGGACGAAGGGATTGAGACCAAGACTGAAATAACGGTGCTCAAGGAGCGTTCGGCAGAAATCCGCCGCATAACCTTCACCAACAACAGCGGCAGCGATGCCGACCTGGAAATCACCAGCTACGGCGAGGTGGTGCTTGCCACCTGCGCCGAAGACGAGAGCCACCGCGTCTTCAACGGGATGAAGATACTTTCAGAATACGACTCCGAGCATGAGGCGCTGCTCTTTGTGAAACCGGCGGCCAACAACACCCGCAACTACCTGCTCCACAAACTGTGGGTGGCTGACAGCGGCAATGATGGCGACAAGGGGGGCTGCTCAAATCTGGTGGAGTATGAGACCTCACGGCTCAAATTCCTCGGACGCGGCAACAGCCTGCAGCACGCCGACATAATGGAGAGCCGCCGCACCCTTACAGGCACCGTGGGGACCACCCTCGACCCGATAATGAGCATGCGCCGCCGTCTCCATATTCCGGAGGGCAAACAGGCGGAAGCCTATATCCTCACCGGCTTCGCCAAATCGCGCGAGCAGCTGCTGCAGCTTGCCGGGCAGTACCGGAGCCCCATCGACATTGAGGACGCATTCCGCACCGCATCGGTATATAACAACATCCGCACCAACATGTCGCTGCTCAAAGGCTCACAGATGCGGCTGTACAACAACATTGCCAAATACATGGCCCAGACTGCCGCCCTCGGCAACACGCGCCAGCCCATACTCGCCCGCAACACCTTGTCGCAAAGCGGCCTGTGGCGTTTCAGCATAAGCGGGGACTTTGCCATACTGCTGCTGGAAATCGACAGCATGGAGCGTTCCGGCTTCGCCAAGGAGCTGCTCAGGGCATTTGAATATTACAAGGTGCACGGCCTGATTCTCGACCTTGTAATCATCAACGATGCGCCGCAGAACGAGCGCGAGGGGCTGAAGCATTTCATACTTGGAATGGCCAACACGGAGCATCTTTGGGCTCCACACAGCGACAAAGGGCACGTATATGTGATTGACGGGGATGACATTACCGAAGAGGAACGCATACTGCTGCACACGGTTGCACGGTTGGAATTCAACACCCGCGACGGACTGACCATCGAGCAGCAGCTGCAACGCCTTGAGGAGGCCAACCAGCATTACCAGGACAAGGTGGAACATCCGGTGCTGAAACCGAAGAAGGAGTTCCGCGTATGGAGCGACCTCGAATTCTACAACCAGTACGGCGGTTTCGACAACGACGGGCGCGACTACGTCATCACCAACACCAACACCCCGATGCCATGGGTGAACGTGATCGCCAACCGGCACTTCGGATGCGTGGTCAGCTCCACCATGGCCGGATTCACCTTCGCCAACAACGCGCAGCAGTTCAAGCTTACCAGCTGGAGCAACGACATTGTCCGCGACAATGCAAGTGAAATGCTGCTCATAAACAGGAAGCAGTTTGTGCCGGCCA
>JAEEGG010016202.1_pt1 | contig 15509 bp, 10 predicted proteins | sample 9134161 | NCBI WGS metagenome assembly JAEEGG01 (sample SAMN16246543, study PRJNA631951) | gut metagenome | biome: gut microbiome; feature: rumen; material: CR-attached | host: Bos | place: Iran: Karaj | collected 2018-10
GATCTGCTTTGAAATAGACTTTCTCTTCTGCTTTAAGTCATCTGCCTGCTGCTGGGTTGCACGTCTTTCAGCATCCAGTTCTATAACCTCATCAACCAAAGGAAGCTTCTGATCCTGGAACTTATTTCTTATGTTCTGCTTAACAACCTCAGGATTCTCACGTAAAAATTTCAGATCAATCATAATATTCTCCTTTCAAACTTTTCCGCTTTTGCAAAAATAAAAGCCCCATATCTTAACTAAGACATGGGGCGAAAATGTACATTCCGCGGTACCACCCAAATTACCGTATAACCTACGGTATCTCTGAAACGATATAAAGGTCGTCTCCCTCCGACTCATCGCCGGCGGCTCCGAAATTGGAAAGATTCCTGTATCTTGCGGTTCGCACCGACCACCGCATCTCTGAAAGACCTTGAGAATCGTATTTTTCATCACAGCCATTAAATTTTTATAAACTATGGATGGTAGTATACAACTATTTATGCCAATTTGCAAGTACTTTTTTAATTTTTTTATTGTCCTTGCTTTTCTTTATATTTCTCTGCACTTATACAGCTGTTATAGGTCTTACCATTCTCCATCTTGACTCCGCGTGCAGCGAACATCTCGCTAACGGAGCATATCTGGTATCCCTGCTCTTTGAGCCACGGTACAACCTTCTTGGTAGCCTCAGCTGTTGTGGAATAAAGGTCATGCATCAGGATGATGGCACCGTCCTTGGTAGCCTTCTTTACTTCCTCAAGTACGGCATCGGGATCCTTGGACTTCCAGTCCAGAGTATCAACCCACCACAGGATCATAGGATGCTCAACCGTTGCCTTTACGGTATCATTTGCATTTCCGTATGGCGGACGAACCAGGTATTTCTTATCGAGACCCAGTGTACTGTTCAGCTTGCTTTGGTTATTTTCGACTTCTTTCCTGATATCCTCTGCAGACAGGGTATTCAGATTCTTATGGTTAACAGTGTGGTTTGCTACCTCGTTTCCGGACTCATAGACCATCTTTACCCAATCGGGATGCATATCTATATTTTCACCAACCATAAAGAAAGTTGCGTGAGCTCCGTACTTTTCGAGTGTCTCCAGGATACTTGCGGTATTTGAACTCGGTCCGTCATCGTAGGAAAGAGCTACGATAGGCTTATTCGGATCAATATTATCCACACTCAAGGGCTCCGGTGTGGGAGTCGGCGTAGGCTCCGGTGTAGGTGACGGAGAAGGTGTAGGACTTGGTGTCGGAGTAGCCTTTAAGGCGACAGAGAGAGCACTCTCCTCGTTGTCTCCGGGGGTTTTGTCACTGTCAGCACTCAATATAACCGCTTTATCCCTTTCTTCGGCACTGTTTGAACTGCCGGTATTGTCTCTGGATATCTTATCAAGTTTTATAAAGAAAAATACAACTGCAATGAGCGCCACACAGGCCGTAACGATCAAAGCAATGTTCAAATAATTCTTTTTCATTCTCAAAAATACAGCCCCCTCATATCAGAAGAGGCTGTAACCTTTCCTTACAATTATAACATATATCTGTCACTCTTCTCGATGACGATCCTGGGCTTGCCGGGCTCACCTGAATAGTTGCTGTTAGGCTTAATGGTATCACGGCTCTCAACAATACAGTTCTCAAGATATGTATTGTCTCCGATGTGAACACCGTTTAAGATGATGGAATTCCTGATGGTACAGTTATTTCCTATATAAACCTGCTTGAATATAATGGAATTCTCAACACGGCCGTTAACAATTGTACCACTTGCTACCAGACTGTTCTTTACTGAAGCACCTGCGTTATACTTTGCGGGAGGCAGATCGTCAACCTTGGTATAGATATCAGGATACTGTCTGAAGAAGTAATCCCTGATCTCGGGCTTTAAGAAATCCATGTTTGCATCATAATAATCACTAACCGAAGCGATATTTCTCCAGTATGCGTTATGCTCAAATGCATAAACCCTCTTAACATCCTTGAATCTGATGATGATGTCGCGTACTAAGTCATATCTTTCTTCTTCGTCGGCACGCTCTAACATCTCTATCAGCTGACGGCGTCTGAATACATAAATGCCTGCGGAAACAAGAGGATCCTCCTCTGAGCAGCCGTTAGGCTTTTCATCAAACGAAACTATCCTGCCGTCTTCGTTGGTACCGATGATACCGTAACGGCTGGTATCCTCGCATCTGCCGAGTCTCTTGCAGACTACGGTGATATCGGCTTTCTTTTCAATATGCTGCTCGAGCACCTTGTTGAAATCAAGCTTATAAATAATGTCACCCGAGGTAAGTACTACATAAGGCTCGTGGCTATCTCTCAAAAATTCTATATTCTGGAAAATGGAATCTGCGGTACCTCTGTACCAGAAACCGTTATCAGCCGTAATGGTAGGTGTGAATACAAACAGACCGCCCTGCTTACGTCCGAAATCCCACCATTTTGAAGAACTCATATGGTCGTTTAATGATCTTGAGTTATACTGGGTAAGCACTGCTACCTTCTGTACTTTTGAATTTGCCAGACTGGAAAGGGCAAAGTCCACAGCTCTGTAGCTGCCTGCGAGAGGCATAGCTGCAACAGCTCTCTTATTGGTAAGCTCCTTCATCCTGGGAGCATTACCTCCTGCAAGTACGATACCTATTGCTCTCATGCGCTCTCACCTACCTTCCTGAGACTTTCTCCGCCGGCCAGCCAGCCGCCGTTATAATCCTCGGGAGTGGTAACTCCTGAAATAACGGTATTTTTTCCGATGCGGACGCCGTCGGGTATGACGGTCTTCTCACCCAAGGTAACGAGCCCGTTACAATAAATATTGGGATGCTCTTTATTTTCTACCTCATCACCGACACCAAGTTCACAGTCGCTGCCGACTACACAGCGCTCAGCGATGATAGCCTTATTAACTTTTGTATTCTTTCCTATATGAGTGCCCTGCATGATGATGGAATCAGATACCACAGCACCTTCCTCTATTACTACCTCAGGTCCGATAACGGAGTTGTATACACTGCCGTAAATCTCGGTACCTTCACCTACAATACTGCGGGAAAGTACTGCATTCTCGCCCAGATACTGAGCAGTGCTTACATCACTCTTGGTATAGATCTTCCAGAACTCTTCATACAGGTTAAAGTCGGGAACCAGATCGATAAGTTCCATGTTTGACTCCCAGTATGCAGCCAGGGTTCCTACATCCTTCCAGTATCCGTTGTACTCAAAAGCGTAAACGGCAGCACCGTTATTGTGGCAATAAGGTATAACATGCATACCGAAGTCACAGCCGGGCTGATCCTTAAGCTTAATAAGAGCCTCTTTAAGAACTTTCCAGGTAAATATGTAAATACCCATGGAAGCCAGATTACTTCTGGGCTTAGCGGGTTTTTCTTCGAAATCAAGGACCTTCTTGTTTTCATCGGTGATAACAAGACCAAATCTGGACGCATCTTCCCAAGCTACAGGGTATGTAGCCAAAGTGATATCAGCTTTGTTCTGTTTGTGGAAATCAAGAAGAATCTCGTAATCCATCTTATATATATGGTCACCGCCGAGGATGAGCACATACTCAGGATTATAAAGCTCAATGAACTTAAGATTTTGATATATGGCATTAGCAGTACCTGTGTACCACTCAGCATCATCACTCTTCTCATAGGGAGGAAGAATGCTGACACCTCCGATATTCCTGTCAAGGTCCCACGGAATACCAATACCGATATGAGTATTCAGCCTTAAAGGCTGGTACTGTGTAAGGACACCTACTGTGTCTACACCCGAATTAATGCAATTGCTCAAAGGAAAGTCTATTATCCTGTATTTTCCGCCGTAACTTACTGCGGGTTTTGCCATGTCTGCTGTGAGAATACCAAGCCTCGAGCCCTGTCCCCCGGCAAGAAGCATGGCGATCATTTCTTTCCGAATCAAGCAGGTCACCTCCAAATTCATTTATAGTATGGAAAACTTTTGTTTTCCACCTTCTTTGCATGTACCCAAAGGGTACAAATCCCCACTTGTAATATTACCACATCTTGCTCCAATTTGCAACCCACAAACGAATAAAAAAACAATTAAAAATCTTTATTGACATAACCTGCAAAGAGGTAGATAATATAAGCAGTTATTGCCTCGTAACAGGCATATAGGAAAGGACACTGACAATGAGATACATCGACTTTAATAACCCCTGCCATGTACACTTTATCGGCATCGGCGGTATCAGCATGAGCGGTTTTGCCAAGCTCCTGCATAATAAAGGTTTTGTGGTTACAGGCTCAGACATGAAAAAAAGCGAGCTTACAGAAGAACTTGAAGGCCTGGGCATCACCTGCAAATACTCCTGTGCTCCGGAGAATGTTCCCGCAGACTGTGATGTAGTTGTATATACCGCAGCGATCAAAGCTGACAATGCCGAGTTCTTGGAGGCAAAGCGCCGTAATATACCTGCCATCGACCGTGCAGGCATGGTCGGAGACATAATGCTTCATTATAAGAGAAACATCTCTGTAGCAGGAACTCACGGCAAAACCACTACCACCTCTATGATGAGCCTTATACTCCTTGAGGCAGGCCTGGATCCTACCGTATCGGTCGGCGGTGTCTTAAGTGCCATAGGCGGCCAGGTACGTGACGGTGGTTTAGGGAATATGGTTATCGAATCCTGTGAGTATACCGATTCGTTCTTGAAGTTCCATCCTACACATGCCATCATTACCAATATAGAAGCAGAGCATTTAGATTACTTTAAGACACTGGAAAACGAGAGGGCATCCTATAAAAAGTTTACCGATCTGCTGCCGGCGGACGGTATCCTTACCATAGAAAAAGGTATCCCGGACTATGATGCTCTGTTCAAAGATGTAAAATGTCCTTTGATCACCTACTCCGCTAAGGACAGTACAGCTGATTACTATGCAAAAAACATTACATATAATGAGTATGATATGGGAAGCTTTACCCTTATGAAGGGAGAAACTTCTATAGGAAATATATCTCTTTCGGTAGTAGGTGAACACAATGTCAGCAATGCTACAGGTGTAGCTGCTCTGGCTCTTGAACTGGGTATTGCATTTACAGACATACAAAAGGGATTGGCAAAATATACCGGTACTGCGCGCCGTTTCGAGAAAAAAGGCGAATACAACGGAGCCCTTATCATAGATGATTATGCCCACCATCCCACAGAGATGGAGGCAACACTTAAGGCTGCGGTAAAATATCCCCACAAAAAACTCTGGGTTGTATTCCAGCCGCATACCTATTCAAGGACCATTACCTTTAAGGACGAGATCTGCAAAGCTTTGTCCCTGTCCGATGCCGCAATCCTTGTAGATATCTATGCCGCGCGTGAGAAAGATCCGGGGACTATTTCGTCAAAAATGCTGGCAGATGAAATAAGGGTAAAATTCGGTACCGAAGTTTACTATTTTTCAAGCTTCGAAGAGGCAGAAAAATTTTTATCCGAAAATCTTTCAAAGGGTGATTTGTTAATAACAATGGGTGCCGGAAACGTGGTAAATATAGGCGAGGATCTCTTAAAGTAATCATTTTATCCACCTTATCCACAAAAAAGGGATACACATCCGGGTGACCTTATTTTATGGGAAACCTGCCACTTATCCACCTTATCAACAAACACATTCGACAGACTGCTAACCCGGTTAAAGCGATTGCATATTCCTCACTTTGTGTTATAATGTCAACTGTAATTTTTCAAAACCAGTGAGGCAGTCATTATGGACCAGAGCATAACCTTAACCTATGGCTCGAGGGCAACTTCGACCACGGTTTCAAATATATTTATCGACAACTACATGACCGATGCAAGAGGAAGCGACGTAAAGGTTTATCTCTATCTTTTAAGATGTCTGCAGGATCCTTCAATGCCTGTTTCAATAGAGTCCATAGCAGAAGCCCTGGATGAAACCGAGAAGGATATCCGCACATCCCTTAAGTACTGGGATAAGCAGCATGTTCTTTCCGTGCGCTGTTCAAGAGGCGGCAAAATACAGAACATTATTGTTCATGATCTGGATGAAGCCGCAGAGGATTCAAATGAATTCGAAAACTCCGATACAGATATATCTCTTTTTTCTGATGCAAACCAAAGAAGTTCCCGCTCTGTACCGGCTCCGGTCATTTTGAACGGCAAACCCTATGGCAGACGCTCCGATGACAATATCAACGATATCGAGGACATCAGGAACAAGAAAGTAAAGGGCTCAAATGATAAAAAGACTGATGATGAGCCCAAGGAGATCGAAGAACCAAAGGTTAGACCCAATTATTCAATGGAGACTATCGCTGCCTTCAGAAAAGATTATCCTGATTTTAATAAATTAGTTGATTATATTGAATATGCTTTTGGTAAACCTATTACTACTAAAAGCCTTCAAACTATTTCATATATTTTTGAAGAATTAGGACTTCCAGTAGAATTGATTTGTTTTCTTTATGATTCTTGTATCGAAAAGGGTAAAACACAGGATCGCTATATAGAAAAAATAGCTATCAATTGGCATAAAAAGGGCATATCTTCTATTCAAGACGCTATGAAAGATTCTGAGTTTTTTGCATCTCAATTTTCTGGAGTAAAAAAAGCCTTCAGTCTTAACAGGCCTTTACATGATGCTGAACTTCAGTTAGTGACCACATGGTACTATGATTATCGTTTTTCTGATGATATGGTATATGAAGCTTGTAACAAAGCAGTTTTAGGCACTCAAAAGACCGACTTCAGATATGCAAACAAAATTTTAAAAAGCTGGCATGACCAGGGTATAAAGACACTTGAAGAAGCCAGGACTCTGGATGCTACCCCTGTTATAACCGCCGCAAAGGCTGCCAATACCAGGGTTTCAAAGTCAAAAACCCAGGATTTCACACAGAGAGTTTATACAGATGCTGATTATCTGGCTTTCGAAAAGAAAAAGCTCGGAATACAGTAAACGGGGTGAGAAATGAAATTAAGCAACTACCAGTATGATGTACTGATGCAGAGATTTGATAACAAACGAATGCATGCCCGTTACGAGTTGGACAAGAGGATTGCCGAAGTCTATGAAAAACTCCCTGAGATCAAAGAAATAGACTCCTGCATAGCATCTGTTTCAGTAAATGCGGGTAAATCAGCCCTCATGGGTGATGATAGTGCGCTGCTTAAGTTAAATGAAAATATAAAACAATTATCAGATGAAAAGAAAAGGCTCCTTACAGAAAACGGGTACACACCCGATTATCTTGAGGAGCACTTCGAATGTCCAAAATGCAAGGATACAGGCTTTATAGGCAATGAACCCTGTGAATGTTTTAAGGTCGCCGAGACCGAGCTCATCCTTGAATCGTCAAATATAAAGGATGTTTTATCCAAAGAAAATTTTGCTACATTTAATGCCGAATTATATTCAAATGAATTAGAGGATTATGATAAGGAACTGCAATGCACTCCTTATAAAAATATTCTTTCAGTATACGAAAAAGTCAAGGCTTTTACCCAGGATTTTGACAAGGAACATAAAAATCTTCTGATATACGGCAGTACCGGACTTGGAAAGACATTCCTTACAAACTGTATCGCAAACGAGGTTTTAAGATCAAAGCATACCGTTATGTACTATACCACCTTCAGTCTTTTCGATATGCTGTCAAAATATATCAGGTCGGATAACGATTATAAAGAGCAGAGTTCCTATCGCGACAGTGTGATCACCTGCGAACTGCTTATAATAGACGATTTAGGATCTGAGATGTCAAATACCTTTACGGAAACCCAGCTTTATTCGATTATCAATGAAAGGCTGCTTAAAGGTCTTTCCACAGTCATCTCGTCCAATCTTTCTCCAAAGAACCTGCATGACAGATACGGAGACAGGATTTTCTCCCGCTTTATGAAGGATTATGATTTCATAAAGCTCATCGGGAGTGATATCAGAACCAAATTATAAAAATATACACCACAAATCATAAGGAGAGATTTTATGTCAATTCAAAGTGATTTTCTCGAAACCATCCCTGTAGGGAAGCTTGGTATCATAGCTCTGAAGAGCTCCGAGGAACTGGGCAAAAAGGTAAACGATTATCTCGTTTCCTGGCGTGGCGGCAGAGATAATGAGCACACCTCTACTCTTGCTTTCTCGGGTTACCAGAGAGATACCTTCCTGATCAACTCCGTGTGTCCCCGTTTCGGTACCGGTGAAGGCAAAGGCGTAATCAATGAGTCAGTAAGAGGTTATGACCTCTACATCCTCGTAGATGTTACAAATTACAGCCTTGAGTACACCGTACGCGGCCACAGGAACCACATGTCACCTGATGATCATTTCCAGGATTTGAAACGTATCATAGGTGCAGCAGGCGGAAAAGCAAGACGTATCACCGTTATTATGCCGTATCTGTATGAAAGCCGTCAGGATAAGCGTACCGCAAGGGAGTCCCTCGACTGTGCTATGGCTCTGGAAGAGCTTTACAGCATGGGCGTAGACAGCGTTATCACCTTTGATGCTCACGAGCCCAAGGTACAGAATGCTATCCCGTTAAAGACTTTTGAAACTATCAAGCCTACCTATCAGTTTATCAAGGCTTTGTTAAACAATGTTCCCGACATAAAGATGACTCCTGAAAACATGATGATCATCAGCCCGGATGAGGGTGCCATGGGACGTTCCATCTATTTCGGTAACGTTTTAGGCCTTGACATCGGTATGTTCTATAAGCGTAGGGACTACACCAAGGTTGTAAACGGCCGTAACCCTATCGTGGCACATGAATACCTCGGTGCAGATATCAAGGGCAAGGATGTTATCATCCTTGACGACATGATCTCTTCCGGTGACAGTATGCTGGAGGTTGGCAGCGAGCTTCGTAAGCGCGGTGCCGGCAGGATTTTCTTCTGTGCTACATTCGGTCTTTTCACTGACGGTCTTGACAGATTTGATAAAGCATATAAAGAGGGCTTATTTGACAGGGTTGTTACTACAAACCTTATCTACCAGACTCCCGAGCTTTTAGAGAGAGAGTACTACATTACTGCTGATATGAGTAAGTATATCGCTCTGATCATCGATACTTTGAACCATGACTTCTCCATCAGTGAGTTCCTGGATCCTACAGATCGTATTCACAAGATCATTGAGAAGTACAACGGAAGTGCGGAGTAATGAATTGACGCAGGCCGGAGCAACAATCCGGTCTAAAACCCGCAACCGCTCGCAAGGATATGCTATACAGTCCTATCCGCATTTATTATACGAACGCTTGTAAATCGCATGTCCGGCTGATGCCGGACACGCTAATACTGCACTAAAAAACCGGCTTGGTAAGCCGGTTTTTTTCGTATATAAATGTGTCTATGACTGAAGCATATCCTCTTGCTCGCTAAAGGGTTTTATCCCGGACCGTCACTCCAGCCTGCTGTTGACAGAGAACATGGAAACAGCGTAAAAATATATTAATATCCCTTACTCAGGTTATCGAAGTATCCCTGGATAAGGATGATAGGAGTACCCTTGTCACCGCTGCCTGATGTAAGATCGCAGAGTGATCCGATAAGGTCTGTCAGTCTTCTGGGAGTAGTACCCTGGGATACCATATCTCCTACAAGTGATTTATCCTTATTCTTCTCAAGGTCAGCATCCTTCTCACGGATACGTGCCTCAATAGCTGCCTTAAGAGCATCTCCCTTAAGATCTGCAAAATCATTGTCTGCCAGGTACTTAAGTTTTAACTCGTTGGGCTGTCCTACAAGGCCTGCTGTATGGAAAGGTGAAACTACGGGGTCTGCCAGCTCCCAAATCTTTCCTACGGGATCCTTAAATGCACCGTCGCCATATACCATTACTTCGATGTTCTTTCCTGTCTTAGCCTTAAGCTCTGCTGCTATCCTGTCAACTATGGGCTGTGCCCCGTCAGGGAAAAGCTTTACAGTCTCTTCCGTAGCCTTGTTTGAACCAAGCAGACCATACTGGCTGTTGCATCCACTGCCATCAACAGGTGCGTTAAGTATTTCATCAAGTCCTAAGATTGTCTCGCCGCCCGCTGCCTTGAGCAGTCTCTTGGTACGTGCCCTGGTATGGATATCGCAGCAAAGCACATCCTTTGTATATTTAAGGATTGTCCTGCAGTCATTTGCAAGGATTACCTCACATTCACAGTCCTGGCTCTCGATGAGCTCTTTATAATACTGGATATAATCAACACCTGTGAAGGGATGCTTTACAATACCGAAATAATCGCGGAACTGCTTTTCTGTCAAAACATCTGTCCAGGGATTGATACCCTTTTCATCCAGTGAATCAAGGTCGATAAGATGGTTTCCTACCTCATCCGAAGGGTAGCTGAGCATAAGTACGATCTTCTTTGCTCCTCTTGCGATACCCTTAAGGCAGATAGCAAAACGGTTACGGCTAAGAATAGGGAATATAACACCAATAGTCTTCTCTCCGTATTTGTTCTTTATATCCTTAGCTATCTGGTCAACTGATGCATAGTTACCCATGGCACGGGCAACTACTGCCTCTGTAACTGCTACTACATCCCTGTCTCTGAGTTCAAACCCCTCACCCTTTGCTGCGGCAAGTACACTGTCAATGACAATCTGTGCAATGTCGTCCCCCTGCTTGATAATGGGTGCACGTACGCCTCTGGATACTGTTCCGACAAATCTCTCCATAGTTTCTTCTCCTTTTTGTTTTATATACTTCATTTATCAAAAATCTATTACTTATGGTATAACTTTTTACTCTGGTATACCGGCTCACAGGTAAGGTTTACGCCTAACTTTCTGAAAGTATTTGTATCTACCTGGGCAAGTATTACACTTGAATGTACTTCACAGCCCTTCAGTTTTTCTATCTGCTGCATGGCGGTCTCTGCCAAAGGATCGGTTACCGCACATATCGAAAGTGCTATCAGTACCTCATCCGTATGCAGACGCGGATTGTGATTTCCAAGGTGATTTACCTTTAAATCCTGTATAGGCTCTATGATGCTGGGTGAGATAAGCTCTATCCTGTCATCAATACCGCCCAAAGTCTTTAATGCGTTAAGCAGCATCGCAGATGATGCTCCGAGCAGTGAACTCGTCTTTCCTGTGATCACCTGTCCGTCAGGAAGCTCTATAGCTGCGGCAGGCTCTCCTGTAGCCTCTGCCTTTTCTACCGCTGCCTTTACTACAGGTCTGTCCTCGATAGTGATACCTGCCTGCTTCATCAGGAGATCGATCTTTAATGCCTGATCCTCGCCGCAGTTACCCTGGCGCTGCTGGCACAGAGTGTTGTAATAACGTCTGATGATCTCCTGTTTTGCAGCTTCAGAAACCACTTCATCATCTATGATACAGTTCCCAACCATATTTACACCCATGTCGGTAGGTGACTTATAGGGTGACTCTCCGAGGATGGTTTCAAACATCGCGTTAAGTACAGGGAATACCTCTACATCACGATTGTAATTAACCGTCATCTGTCCGTAGGCCTCAAGCTGGAACGGGTCGATCATGTTTACATCGTTTAAGTCGGCAGTAGCAGCCTCGTAAGCTATGTTTACCGGATGCTTAAGCGGCAGGTTCCACACAGGGAAGGTCTCGAACTTAGCATAGCCCGCCTTGATGCCGCGCTTATTGTCATGGTAAAGCTGTGACAGACAGGTAGCCATCTTTCCGCTGCCGGGTCCGGGAGCCGTTACTACTATCAGTGATTTCTGTGTCTCTATATATTCATTCTTTCCGTAGCCCTCATCACTGACGATCAGCGGAATATTAGCGGGATACCCGGGTATGGAATAATGTCTGTAAACCTTAAGTCCCAGCGATTCAAGCTTTTTGATAAATGCATCTGCACTGGGCTGGGATGCATAACGGGTAAGTACCACGCTGCCCACAAAAAGTCCGTATCCCCTGAAAGCATCGATGAGACGGAGAACATCTGCGTCGTAGGTTATGCCGAGATCACCTCTTACTTTGTTTTTAGCGATATCATCCGCATTTATAGCTATAACTATCTCAGCATCATCCTTAAGCTGTGCAAGCATTCTTATTTTTGAGTCCGGAGCAAAGCCCGGGAGTACACGTGAAGCGTGAAAATCGTCGAAAAGTTTTCCTCCGAATTCAAGATAAAGCTTTCCTCCAAAGCTCTCTATACGCTCCTTAATATGCTCTGACTGCATTTTAAGATATTTGTCATTATCAAAGCCAATTTTCTGCACTTTTCCCGCCTCCCTCATATTTTTTGACTCGGACCCATATTATCCCTCAAAACAAGATAAAATTATATCAAATCACAGAGTAAATTTCAATAATAATAAGAATTTTTTTTACGAAAATACTCACAAAATATCTTGCCAAAAACGTAAAAATCCTCTATTATATATAATGAAGTGATTTGGGCATATTTGTTTTTTTGTTGCATAATATAGTAAGTATTTGTATACAGAATTCGAGGTATATCATGGATTTAAGTCATATTTTGCAGCTTATTGGCGGAATCGGTTTATTTTTATATGGGATGAAATATCTGGGTGCATCCCTGGAGAGGCTTGCAGGTGCCAAGCTGGAGAAAACTCTGGAAAAGCTCACCGGCAACCGTTTTAAAGGTTTGGCATTTGGTGTGCTGGTAACGGGTGTTATACAGAGTTCATCTGCCACTACCATCATGCTGGTCGGTTTTGTAAATGCCGGCATCATGAAGCTTGTGCAAACCATCCCCGTTTTACTAGGAGCCAATATCGGTACCACGGTCACAGGTCAGATACTCCGTTTAGGTGATGTATCCGGCAACGGCAGTGCCATCCTTGGTATGTTAAAGCCTTCATCATTTGCACCTCTCATGATCGGTATCGGAGCATTTATAATGCTCATCAGCAAAAAGAAAAAAGCAAACGACACCGCATCGATCCTGCTCGGATTCGGTATCCTTTTCTTTGGTATGACAACCATGGAGGTCGCTCTCGATCCGTTAAAAACCTCCGAATCCTTTCATGAAGCATTTACTACATTTACAAATCCTTTCATAGGGCTGGTACTGGGTATACTGCTCGCCATGATCCTTCAGAGCTCCTCAGCTGCAGTAGGTATCGTACAGGCAGTAGCAGCCGCTACCGGTAATATCACTATGGCGATAGTTGCACCCATGGTCATTGGTATCAGCATCGGTAAACTTTTTCCTGTATTTTTGGCCAGCATCGGCACAAAAAAAGAAGCACAGCAGGTTGCACTATCCCAGTTTTTCATAAGCACGGTCGGCGGTATCCTGGGTATGCTCGTCTTTTATCTGGCTATCGTTCCGCTCAACATAGTAAATATGGATGCAGTCATGAACCGTGGTAACATAGCTGATTTTAACACTGTTTACAATATAATCGTCAGCCTCTTCTTCCTGCCCTGGTGCTCGGTAGTTTCCAAGGTGGTAAAGAAAATCCGCAAGGATAACAAGCCCAGCAAGATTGACCAGGAGCTGGCCATGCTCGACGTGATCTTCTTAAAAACTCCTTCAGTAGCACTTGAGCAGTGTCGAAAGGTTATCAACGGCATGGGCACTACCGTAATAGAAAATTATGGTATCGCAATGGATATGCACGAGGAGTTCAATGAAAAGGAAGTCGAGCTTCTGAACGAAAATGAGCGGTTCCTTGACAAATCCGAAACCGTCCTTAACGACTATATGGTAAAGGTCAATGCCTGTCAGCTCCGCCCCGAAGAGCAAAAGCTCGCCACAGAGATCCTGCACTCGGTTATGGATTTTGAAAGAATGGGCGATCACTGTATAAAGCTTTACGACGTAGCAGAGTATAACAGGAATGAAAAGATCACCTTCTCTCCTATCGCCAAGAAAGAACTCGGACTCCTCAGCGATGCGGTTTACGAAGTAATAAAGACAACCGTCGGTTCCTTAACCATGGATGAACCGAATCTCGCTCACAAGGTAGAGCCATTAAGAGATGTCATTTCCTCCATGAGCGAAAAGATCAGGGAACGTCATGTGCACAGGCTCCAAAACGGCCAATGTACGGTACAGAGCGGTATATCCTTGGTTGAATGCCTCACCAGTTTCGAGCGTATCTCGGCTTACTGCTCAAACGTAGCGCTTCACGTTATCGAACGTCACAGTGCAGGAGAAATCTTTGATATGCATGCCTACACAAAGGATATCAAAGCCAACAGTGAAGAATACAAGAAATTACATTCAGATTTTGAAGAAAAGTATGACAAAGTACTAGACAGCATCAGTGCTTGATAAAGCACAAAAACAGGACGGTTCTTTCGAACCGTCCTATTATTATGCTTATTTATTATTGTTCATCCAGTCAAAAGCAGATTGTGTAACCTTGATCCTGATCACAGGCCTTACACCCTTTTTCTCAGATTCTGCAGCACCGGTATACAGTACTACATCATTTGAAATATAAGGACATTTTGACATATCGGAGGCGTTATCGTTTCTTATCCACCATCCGCTTGAAGCCTTATCGGTATATGACTTGCTGCCGTAATTACATCTCATCTTAGCATAATCTGTCAACTGGGCTCCGCCTGTCAGTTTTGCATTGCTCCAGTCTGACTTCTTAAGTACATCCGGATCACCGGATAACAGTTTCTTTTCTTTATCGGAAAGAAGTGTTGAAACCATATCCTTCTTTAGCCAGTCTGCCAACTTGCTGTTAGACCAGCTGCTGGTTCCTGACTTCTTTAATGCCTCATAATCAATGATATCTTCAGAGATGAGAGTCAGGACACCGTCTTCTTCTCCCAGAACTCTCCACTTAAGTGACTCGTTCAGGAAGTAGATGGTCTCTGTGCTTCCGTTGCCGTTTTTATACTCAACCTTTGTAAACTCTACTCCATCCAGCTTTCCTACTCCGCTTGAATTAAAGGATACATTTGACAATGCTGAAATAACATTCTTATCGGTTACAAGAGTTGTAGGATATCCTCCGAAGTAAACATAGACAGCCTTGCTTGCATCCATATCCACAAGATTTGAAACCTTCTTAGTGGTCTTGGTGCCGTTTCTCATAACGAAGGTGATCTCGCCCTCTTTATAAATCTTAGCAGTCTTATATACCTGCCAAGGATCAACCTTTACTGTAGGAACAGGAGTTGCTGTAGGTACAGGTGTCGATGTAGGCACAGGTGTAGGTGTTGATGTAGGCATCGGCGTAGCCGTTGCAGAAGGTGTAGGTGTTGCCCCCGCTGTAGGTGCAGGTGTTGCTGTCGCTGTAGGAGTCGGTGTTGCTGTCACCGTAGGTACCGGCGTTGCTGTTGCCGTAGGTACAGGTGTTGCTGTCGCTGTAGGTACAGGTGTCGCCGTAGGCACAGGAGTCGCAGTAGGCTCAGGTGTTGCCGTAACCTCTTCCGTAGGTTCTGGCGTAACTTCCTCTGTAGGCTCGGGTGTTATCTCCTCAGTGGGTTCAGGTGTAGCTTCCTCTGTGGGCTCCGGTGTAACTTCCTCCGTAGGCTCAGGAGTTATCTCCTCAGTTGGCTCCGGTGTCACTTCCTCTGTAGGTTCAGTAACCACAGGCTCGGTAGT
>JAEEGG010016203.1_pt1 | contig 15508 bp, 21 predicted proteins | sample 9134161 | NCBI WGS metagenome assembly JAEEGG01 (sample SAMN16246543, study PRJNA631951) | gut metagenome | biome: gut microbiome; feature: rumen; material: CR-attached | host: Bos | place: Iran: Karaj | collected 2018-10
TTAAGGTAAATTCCAGTTTTGCTCAGCAAGTTTTTTATGATATAATTTAAAAAATAATTTCCAGCAATGTCAATTTTATTGAATCTGTCTTGTATATATAATTAATAAAGGGCAGTTACCATTTAATATAAAGGGGGATCCTGTTATGCCGATTAGCAAAAACGAAATCACAAAAGAAATGGTAGAAAAAGCATTGAATGTTAAAGATGCAAAAGAGTTAATGGCGTTAGCGAAAAGCGAGGGAATTGAGCTTACCAAAGAAGAAGCCGAGGCGTACATGGCGGAGCTGGAAGACTACGAGCTTGATGAGGATACGCTGAAAAATGTAGCGGGTGGCGGCGGTATGTGTTGGAAAAATTTCAAATTTAAACCGGATTAATATGATATAATTTAAATAATAATTTCCATCAATGTCAATTTTGCTGAAATCGCAATTTTGCACAGTAAATGATTCAACAGTCGTGGAGCTTCAACAGCTACGGCTGTTTTTTTATGGAAAATCCCAGTTTTGCTAACTAAAGCTTTTGGTGATATAATAACCAAAGCGTTTCCTTACGTGTCAGTTTTGGGAATGCTGTAATGTATATTTTTATGAAAGGCATTAAATTTATCTTAAGGAGGCCCTGAAAATGCCAATCAACAAAAACGAAATTACAAAAGAAATGATTGAAAAAGCGATGCAGTGCAAGACCGTCGACGAGCTGATTGCGTTGGCGAAGACCGAAGAGATTGAATAATTGGGAAACGGAAATATGGAGAGCGGATATGAAAATACTTGTATTAAATGGAAGTCCGAGACCGAATGGGAACACGGCCGAAATGGTCAGTGTCTTTCAAGATGCAGCGGAATCAAACGGGCATATTGTAAAAATATTTAATGTCTGCAAAATGAACATCAAAGGTTGCCTGGCCTGCGAGTACTGTCATGGTGCGGGACAGGGAAAGTGTGTCCAAAAGGATGATATGCAGGCAATCTATGCAGAATTATCCGATACGGAAATGCTCGTGCTTGCTGCCCCGATTTATTATCATGGCATTTCCGGCCAACTCAAATGTGTTATCGACCGTTTCTATTCAGCTTTATACCCAACGGCTCCTGCGGCTCTGAAGAAAGTGGCGATGTTCCTCAGTTCAGGGGATGATAATATGTATGATGGAGCCAGGTTTTCATATGAAGGGGACTTTATCGGTTATCTTGGGCTGGAAGGATGTGGAATTTTTACAAACCATGACGAGGATGTGGCTGAAAAAATCCGGGAGATGGCGACTTGTCTGTAATTTACTATGGGTGAATCAAAGGAGATAACTCTTATGGAACAACGCTGTTAGACTGACAAATCCCAATTTTGCACAGAAAATGATTCAACAGCCGTGGACTTCAACATCCACGGCCGTTGTTTTTTGGGCAGGCATGGCGGAGTTCGTCAGGGTGGGCATGAATGGCAGTATGACGATGGTGTTACGGGATGGGACGGAGATGCGGATGAAAAATCAAAACGTTGTTTGTTCTTTTACCAGGCTTGTCATAATCTCCACAAACTCCCTGACGTGCGCTGCAGGCTCTTTGGCATAGAGCAGGCCGTAAGGGACGGAGTAATCGCCTCCCCAGTCGCAAGGGAGCGTCACGAGGGAAGGGTGGATTTCCGACCAAATATCGGCGGTAATCATGGGGTGCCCCGTGGTGGCTGCATAGTTGAAGATGCTGATGTCATAGGGCGGCACATCGTGGATATGAATTTGCGGGTGCGCGGTTTCAAGCTCATCGCGCAAGCGGTCGATATAAACCGTGTCGCCCCGCTCCACCATGAGGAGCGTCTCGCTGTAGAGGTCGGTCAGCATCAGCCTTTTGCGACTTGCCAGCGGATGATTGATGGGAACGGCCACCGACAAGGGAAGCTGGCTTATTTTGAGGGCATTGACTTTATTTTTCCATAATGTGGACGGGAAGAGACCGGCAATGATGTCGGCGCTTCCCGTTTTTTCAGCGAAAAAATCCTGTTTGTCACTTTTCCCGTCATCAATGGGAACGATAGAGAGCTTGATATGAGGATAACTGCTGCTTACGGCCACCCACAACTTAACAATGGGGCGGCAGGGGTTCATCAGGGAACTGCCCAGCCGTATGATGTTCTGCTTGCCTGTCGTGAGCGCCTTGGCGGTACCCAGAGCCTGCTCGGATATATGGATGATGCGGCGGGCATCCCGATAAATGCTCTTGCCAGCCTCTGTAAGCACAATGCCGTGGTTCGTCCGCCGAAACAGTGTCAATTCCAGTCTGCCCTCCAAGAGATTGATTTGCTTTATGAGCGCATTGGGGGAGATGAAGAGCTTTTCCGCCGCCTTCGTGAAGCTGCCGCAATCAGCTGCCATCAGAAATGCGTCCAAATGTTTATTGTACATCGCAAAACCTCCTCGCATGAACCTTTTGGTTAATGCCATGATAGCAAAAAGCGACTTCCGTCGCAAGGGGGGGTGCCATAAAATGAATTTACAGACAGAGGGATACGGTAATTGCAGATCATGGCGGGCCATGACGGAACGGTATCAGGAAGGGCGTATTCGGGCAGTCGGCGCATGCAACTACGGCAGCGACCGTCTGGTGGAAACTGAAGGTAAGATAAAAGAAGGGGGTAAACGGATATGTTGATAAAAAAAATCAGTAAGGCGGGAAAGAGCTTAATGGCGGGATTCCTGGCAGCGGGACTCATTTCTGCCGCCGCCTGGTTGGTTGCTCCGGCGGTGCTGCCCAATCAGCAAATGATAGTTTACGCAGCAGAGGTGCAGACCGCCAGCCAAAGCATATTGGCAAATACCGAAAACGGACAAGTGCGGGGCTTTGCAAAGGGCGGTGTGCGCTACTGGCGGGGTATTCCCTACGCCAAACCGCCGGTTGGCGAGCTGCGTTGGCGGCCGCCGGTGAAGGCCGATAACTGGCAAGGGGTGCTCGATGCTACCGAATACAAAAGCGAAGCGGCCCAGACGGGTTACCTGGGCGTGTTCGCCACGGCGGGCGGTTCGGAAGATTGCCTGTACCTCAATGTGGCCGTGCCGGAAAAGCGACCCGGCGATGCGGAGAAATTTCCTGTATTTGTCTGGATTCATGGCGGGGCTTTGGTGGTTGGCGCGGGAAGCGATTATGACCCCTCGCTTTTAGCCAGGGAAGGCCGCGCCGTGGTGGTGACGATAAACTATCGGCTCGGAGCTTTCGGCTATTTTGCCCATCCCGCCATTGATGCGGAAGGTCATGCATCAGTCAATTACGGCGTGATGGATCAGATTGCGGCGCTTGAATGGGTACAGAAGAATATCGGGAATTTTGGCGGCGACCCCGATAATGTGACGATTGCCGGAGAATCCTCCGGTGGACAAAGCTCGCAGATCCTGATGGCCAGTCCCAAGGCCAAAGGCCTGTTCAAAAATATCATCGCCATGTCCAGCCCGGTCATGTATGCCAATGGTCATTCGATTTCGCGGGAACAGGCCGAGGAAAAGGGGATCCGCCTGGCTGAAGCGGCGGGATTGAAAAACGCTACCGCCGAGGCGTTGCGCTCCCTTTCCACAGAAGAAATTCTGGCTGTGGAAAACAACTATTTATTGGATGGCATTATAACCCGTGACGGTGAGTATGTGCCGTCAAGCATCGCCAAAGCCTTTGAGAACGGCGAAGTAAACGGCGAACGGCTGGGCATCGGCAATGTGCAAAACGAGGGCTCTTTCTTTGCGGCCTTGACGGAGAGCGCAGCGGGAAAACATATGGACGAGGCCGCCTATCGGGCCAATCTCGAGGTTTTGGAGAAACAGTATGCCATCCCCGGCTTTGCGGACAAGGTGATGGCCGAGTATCCCGCAGCGGCTTACGGCAGTCCCGCCGAGGCGTATGCACAGGTCATCACGGACAGCTGGTTTGCTGCGCCGATTTATCGGATTGCCGATTCGCTCGACAGTAAGCTGAAAGTCTATTACTACGAGTTTAGCGACCCGAAGTGCCCCAAATATGTTGCGACCGGTTTTGAGCAGGGCACGGCGCATACTTACGAGCTGCCGTATCTTTTCCCCGGCTTTCACGGTTCTTCGGACATCGGTACCAAACTTACTCCCAGGCAGCAGAAGGTTGCCAGGCAGATGGCGAAAATCTGGACAGGCATGTCCAAGGTGGATGAGCAGGGAATATGGAAACGTTTTGACGGCGGCCATGCCCGGTATTTGAAACTTGGCCAGGGGAAGCCGCAGATGGCAGATATGAAGGAATATAAGAAACGCCATCACTTCGGTTTCTGGAAAAACATCTATATGTACTAAAGGAAAAGGAACAAAAATGGACGAAGTACGTATAGATTTGCGAAAGATGGGACTATGAAGTCGTGGAATTTCAGCATCCACGACTGTTGTTTTAGTATGGAAAATTCATGTTTTCCTTAACAGCTGTAGAATTTATTTTCTGCGGCTGTTTTGTTATAATTAAGTAAATCAGTGTTAATCGTACAAATCGACATTTATCTCAACAAATGTTGTTCATTTTTCGTGTTTCACTTAAGTTTTACTCAGCAATAGATTGCTGCTAAATTTTTAAGCGCCAAATTTTGCTTTACGGGGATGTCGTTGACTTGCGAATTGTGTGGGGAGCGAAATCATGAATGAAACAGCTTTGAACATATTGGCCGATGCCATATCTGACGCAGGCGCCTGGCAATGGTGGCACATGGAAAACGACATGCTGCAGCTGGAATTTTGCGATGTTCAGCTGTACGATGAGTCGAAACCTGAGAAGGATATCCACACTATGGATGTGATCGCAATCCGGTTCTTTGGCAATGTATTTGCTGTTTTTTTGGATAACCTGGATGAGGATACGGTAAAACCCTGGTATGAGCGGTTTTATGATGATGAGATACCGGCTTTTGAGTGCGATGGTTATGAACTGCAATTTGATAATCCGGAATATGCGCAGGAAGTGTATGACGGGTACAGAAACCAGACGCCGGTAACGCCGTTTGAAGGCACAGATACCCTGACAACTGCCCACCATCTGATTGCTGCAAAATGCGGAAATGCAGGAATCGTTGCCGGTGGCGACAGGATGGAAGTCGTACACAAAAATGGTTCAATATCAGAAGAAGAGATAGAGCCTTTGTCGAGGAAATGGTGGGAGTATTGGAAGAAATACTGGCGGGTAAGAGGAACACATGACGCCTTACCGAAAGACCGGGCCTGCGAAGTAACAATTCCTGTGGATACGAAGGATCTGCAGGGGATTTGGTGATATATAAAGACTATAAAGACAAATTCCCATTTGTATTAGTATTGTCGATACCAGAGTACAGGCAGAAAACCTGCATTCCGAAATTAAACAAAACCCCCGGAGTCACAAAACTAATGTCATTAAGTTAAGAAAGAAAAGCACCTATCCCAATGGTAGGTGCTTTTTCTTTACTCATTTTTTAAAATTTTTTCTTTTTTTCAATTTACGTTACCCAACGGATAGCAACCATACAGATATCGGGGTCTCCGCTACACAGGAAACGTACATTCCTTTTGCATCGTAAAACCCTATATTTTACCATATAAATATGGTTGACCTTTTAGAGGAATACGACTCCCGCCAGCTATCTGCTTCAACATTTTGTCATCCAACTCGAAATCTTCCAGTTCTGCCATGTACGTTTCCGCTTCTTCTTTGGTCATTTCAAAGCCGTCAGCTTTTGCTAATGCCATCAATTCCTCGGCGGTTTTGCAAGACATTGCCTTTTCAACCTGTTCTCTTGTCAGTTCATTAATATTGACCTTTGCCATTTGACATACCTCCGCAAATAAACGGTATTTACTGCCGTTTTTTGCAATGATAACGCTCACTATTACATTCCGTATAACAACCACCGCCGGCAACTTTAGTTAATGCTTCGCTGTCCAGCTCAAAATCAGACAGCTCCATTAAATACGCATCAGCCTCATCCTTCGTCACCTCATAGCCCATGGACTTCGCCGTCGCCATCAGCTCCTCGGCGGTTTCGCAAGCCATTGCTTTTTGAATCTGTTCTTTTGTTAACTCATTTTTGTTAATTGACATTTTAGTACACCCTCCTTCAAAAAACCTCTTTATCATGCACCAGCTATGCCACCGCCCCTATTACAACGTTGGTCAGCCCCCATGCCAGCACTGTAGCATAAACCACCCGCCACCTGTTTTAACGTATCACTGTCAAGTTCCACGTCTTCCATCTCCGCCATGTACGCCTCGGCTTCCTCTTTCGTCAGTTCCACGCCTTCGGCTTTTGCCATCTCCATCAATTCTTCGACAGATTCACAAGCCATCGCCTTTTGAATCTGCTCTTTCGTCAGTTCATTCATGTTGATTTTTCCCATTGTAAAATACCTCCGCTTCATTTATCAATAATTTATTATAACAAACAGCCGTAAAAATATCTACATCTGTAAAAAACTAAAATTTAGCCTAACTTAATGACATTGAGTCACAAAACTCCGGGGGTTTTTCTTTCACGCATCCCGTTCATTCAAACTCACAAACTTCGTGCAGTCGTTTTTGAAAAACAGGTCAACTTTTCCGGTAGGCCCGTTCCTGTGTTTGGCGATGATCAGCTCCGTCAGATGGTTCGGCGCGGCGTCCTCGGTTTTGTAATAATCGTCGCGGTACAAAAACATGACGATGTCCGCGTCCTGTTCCAGAGAACCGGATTCCCGCAAATCGGATAGCATGGGCTTTTTCACCTGGCGTGTCTCCACGCTGCGGCTTAATTGGGAGAGCGCCAGCACCGGCACATCCAGCTCACGGGCCAGCGCTTTCAGACCGCGGCTGATTTCCGCCACCTCGTGCTGCCGGTTCTCGGAACCGGCGCCGCCGGAGGACGCCTGCATCAGCTGCAGGTAATCGATGACAACCAGATCCAGTCCGCCCCCGGCTTTCAGGCGGCGGGCTTTGGAACGCAGTTCCTGGATCGTGAGGCCGGGGGTGTCATCGATGAACACGCTGGAGTTTGCCAGCTTGTCCGAAGCGACCCAGATCCGGTTCAGCAGTTCCATTTTTCCGGTTTCACCGTCTGCCCGTTTCACATTATCTTTTACTGTCGCGCCGTCGTTTTCACCGCCTTCGCTCTTCGCCTCATCTTGCACTGCCTCGCCGTTCACTGCGCTTGCGTCCTCCGTTTCTGCCGCATCTGCCCCGTTTCGCTTCGGCCTCAGCTCCAGCATGTCCACATCCGCCTCGGTGCAGATCATGCGCTGCACCAGCTGGTCGCGGCTCATCTCCAGACTGAAAAAGGCCACGCGTTTTGCCTTTTCATCCGCCGCCGCGCCGCGCAGGGCCGCGTTCTGGGCGATGTTCAGCGCCAGGGCCGTTTTTCCCATGGAAGGCCGTGCCGCCAGAATAATAAAATCGGACGGATGGAGCCCGCCGGTCAGTTCGTCCAGGTCCGCGAACCCGGTGCGCAGCCCGGTGGTGTCATGACCCTCCGCCATCTCGCCGATGCGGTCCACGGTGGCCGTCACAATTTCCTGAATAGGGACGAAGTCTGTTGCGCTTTTGCGGTACGAAAGGCGCAGCAGGCTTTTTTCCGCTTTGTCGATGAGACACTGGATTTCGTCCGCGCCTTCGTATCCCATGGCCGCGATGGCCGTGCCGCTTTCGATCATCTGCCGCAGCACCGCTTTTTCCTCCACGATCTGCGCGTGATATTTCACGTTGGCCGCCGTGGGCACGATGTCCGCCAGCAGCGTGATGTACAAAACGTCGCCTACATCCTTCAGTTTTCCCTGTTTTTTCAGTTCGTGCGTCACCGTGACCAGATCTGCCGGTTCGTTTTTCGCATGCAGCGACAGAATCGTCCGGTAGATAATCTGGTGGGCGGGACGGTAAAAATCTTCCGGCTTCAGTTTTTCGGCCACGATCCCCACGGCTTTTTTATCAATGAGCATGGCGCTGAGCACGCTCTGTTCCGCTTCAATATCCTGCGGAATAATTTTTTCTTTCATATTATATATACCTCTCACAGTCTGCTAAGCGGTTCAGGCTTTTCCTTTCAGCAGCGCTTCCGACATCTGTTTCTGCTGCAGCATCCGGCTGCGGCGTTCACCGGGCATCATCACGGTATAGGAAATACTGCGCTGCAGCAGGCGCCTGACAGAGAGCAGCCGCTTCGGATTGCAGTTTTCCCTGGTCAGCACATCCTGATGGTAGGGCGTGGTCACGATGATGGGGATGGATTTGCTGTGACACATGCTGACGATCTGCGTCAGGATCTGGTTGCTGTACGCGGTCTCCATCTCCGAACCGAAATCATCCAGCACCAGAAGATCTTTGTCGCAAAGCTGGCGCAGGTAATTGCGGCGGTTTTCGAAACTCAGCGTCTGCAGTTCGATCATCACCGTGCCCATGGCGGTGAACAGACAGCGGTAGCCTTTATCTGTCAGGGCGTTGACGATCTGGGCGGCCACAAAACTTTTGCCTGCCCCGGCGCCGCCGTAAAGGAACAGGCCGTACCCTTCTTTGCGTATCTCGTCAAAATGCTCCACATAATTTCTGGCGAGGCCGGTGGCGTCCGGGTTCTGTCCGTTATCGTGGGCAAAATCCCAGTCGCACATGATGTCCTGCCCCAGGGCGCGGCAGCGTTTCTCCCGTTTAATGATCTCTTTAATGGAGAGTTTCTGTTGCATGCGCATCGCCCCCTTTCCGGCAAAACGCGGCAATGGTAGGAATGATCCGTTTCATAGCACCCGCCTCCTTAATGGCACAGACCTAACAGTCCGGCCACTTTTTCCCGCGCGGGGTCGCTGGGATGGAAAAATTCATACAGGCCCTGCTTTGTCTGCTCTTCATCCAGGGGCGCATCGCCTTCCCCCGGCAGATAAAACGGAAAACGTTCCCCGGACTGCCGGTCCTCACAGCTGCTTCTGCTGTTATGCCGGCCTGAGCTGCCGTTGCCGTTATGCCAGCCTGTATAACTGCCGCATCCGTCATTCCGGTCCTGATACTTCCCGGAAAGGACTTTGGCGAAATTGCCCGGCTCCAGCAGCCACCCCAGCGTAACCGTCCAGTCGCATTTTTTCCCCAGCAGGAAGGGACTGCGGCCGATGCTTTCCACGGCGTTGCGGACAGCAGCTTCCCCGTAATGGGTCAGCAGCGCGTTCAGCTTTTGCAGAAAAGAAGGGACCAGGCCGGTGAACTTTTTCAGTGGCAGTTTGTTCCACGCTTCCAATACATTCCGGCAGGGAGCGGGCAGCGTTTCCCACGAGACAATGCGTCGGTTGTTTTCCGTTTCCTTTTTTTCTTCCTGCGATCCATATATGCTTATAAGCTTATCGGGATATTCAGGGTTATTAAGATTATTATTATATATAATCTCTTTTCTTTGCTTCTTTCTTTTCTCTCCGTCCGCCATTACATTCATTACAGGATGCATTACATCCATTACAGGCTGCATTACATCTGCCATTACATCCGTTACAGCGCCATTACCGCGATTGCATCCTTCCGGTGAAACGGCGGCGGCTTTTGTTCCGCACATCACCGCAACCTCCGTTTTCCCCGCAATCGCCATCTGTTTTTTCCTTGCGCGGCAGCGTCTCACCCGCAGGCGGTTCAGCAAATTAAGGCGTTCCCGCTCCGCGTCGGCGTCAGTCCGCGCCGTATCAGCACGCAACGTACCCGTTTGCAACGCGGCAACATCCGTCCGCACAACATCAGCATCGTCCCCTGCGCCCGCTGTCTTTCCGGTCACGCAGGAACCGATCCGGATCACCCCGTCCTTCACGGTGAGCCGGTTCATGTTCCGGAATATATCGACAGCTTTCTCCACGATGTTCACGGCGCAGTGGAACAGGCCCGCAAGCATCGGGATGTCCATGGGCTGGCCGGGATCCAGACGCACGCAGCCTTCCGGGTCTTCCCGGGCCAGAAGCTCCATGCAGTTCCACGCGCCGAGGATGGCAAGGCCGTCCGGATCCGCTGTCAGGACGGCGGCCATGGCTTTAAAATTCATTCCGGGTTTCGTATTTATTTTGTCCATTGCAATTCCTCCAGTATCTGTTTGCATCCGCGGTTTTGAAACCGCTCCGTCAGTTTTCCCCGCAACCGGCCCAGCGCCCTCTGCCGCGCGTTGCGTAAGCCGCGCAGGGAATAGTGCAGTTCCTTCGCGGCTTCGGCGGGCGTTTTCTGCTGCATGTACAGCATTTGAACGACAGCCCGTTCTTTTCCGGGGAGCTGCCCCATCAGCAGCGCCAGCTCGTTGCGGAAATCCTTCCGCACGCAGGCTGTCTCCGGATCCTCCGCCGGTTCCGCCGCCCGGATTCCGGGCAGCGCGTCAAAGTTTCCCGCCGGTTCCCCCGCAGGGAGGATGACAGCGGACTGCGACATTTCGTATTTGCTGTGAAGCAGGCTTTTGTTGATTACGTTGATAAGATGGAACCGCAGTATCCGTTTCAGCAGATAAGGAACCTCCTCATCTTTTTCCGGCACGGCGGCGCCGCTGTTTACAAACTCGGCCAGCCGCAGGGCCAGGATGGAGCGGATCTCATCGGAACCCAGCCTGCCGGCGAAGTAGGGCACCCTGCTTAAGCGTTCCATGTACGGCTGCATCGCGGCGAAGACGCGCTGCAGCGCCTCCGCGTCCCCGTTTCTTGCGCGGCGCAGCTGGTCGTTCCAGGGGAAATCCGCCTGTAGGGGCGCCCCGGTTTGCGTTTCATTGTTCTCAAAATTCATAATTAGTTAAAGTCCTTTCCCGTTTATAAAAGTCCTTTCTTGTTCGAAAAATCATGTCTGGTGCGCACGACTTTTCAAAAGTATCACAAATCGGAAAATCGCACAAGACGGCGGAAAACCGCAAAAGTAAAGCAGATTGTACATTTTTCCCAAAATTACGGATTTATACAATTTCCGCCAAAAAAAATTAAACTAAATTGTAATTTTTTCCCGAAATGTAAAGAAAATTGTAATTCCGCGTCCTTCCGGCCTGCTTGACATTAATTTTTACTGTGCTATACTACGTAGGTGTGTAATTTTTCAGCAAATTACACCAAATAATAAAACGCAGCCGAAACGTTCCCCGGAGGAAGGCTCCGGTCCGCGTTTTCAGGAAAGGGAGGTGAACGGAATGGAACCATGCAATCTATTAGGAAAGCGCCTGAAAGAATACCGGAAAGCAGCCGGGATGAAACAGAAAGAAGTTTCCGAGCGGACGGGCATATCCCGTACCAGCTTGTGCCGTTGGGAGCACGGTTTTTCAAAACCGTCCGCTGAACAGCTTGAGGTTCTGATCAATCTGTACAACGAAAGGCTCAGCGAGTTGTATCCGGGCTATGTGCCGGTGACGCTGCTGCCGCCGTTAAAAACGGACGGCGGTTACGAAGCGGAAGCCATCGGGCAGTTCAGGGAAGCGCTGGCAGCTTTTGACGGTCATCTGCATGAACTTATGGAAGCCGTTGACAGAGTGTTGAAAACAAAACAATGAAGCAGTGACAAAACCGCAGTTCACAAAGCGAGTCTTTGTGGATTGCGGTTCTTTATTTGCGCGGAAAATATTTTTTAAAAGTTTTTAAAAAGTCTGTGCCGTTTTTTCCGTCTCATTTGATTGGATAAGTGGAGGGGCGATTACGTAACGCATTCCCGCAACAACATGAAAACGCAAAGGAGACAAAACCCATGACACAGGCAAAAGTAATTGAAGAAAAAGAACTGACCAAAATGGCCCGGGCCGCCTGCGGCAAAGTGCAGCGCATCTATCTGCACTGGAGCGGCGGACACTACGGCGCCAACGAAGACGCGTACCATCTGTGCGTCGACAGGGACGGGCAGGTGTATGTGAACTGCCGCGACCTGAGTGAAAAGAAAGCCCACACCTGGCTGCGCAACAGCAACAGCCTGGCCATCAGCCTGCTGTGCTGCCATGACGGCAACTGCTGGCCCCCGGGGAACGGCAACGTGCGGACCACAACGGCCGTGTATGCCGGCAACTGCAACGCGGGGCCTGACGACGCGGTGATCCGTTTCGGAAAGGAGCCGCCCACGGAGATCCAGATCGAGGTGATGGCGAAGCTGACGGCCATCCTCTGCGAGGAACTGGGGCTGGTGATCGACAAGGACAACGTGCAGACCCACTGCGAGATCGCCTTCAAAGACCACTACGGTCCCGGCAGCGGCGATCCCTATTCCAAATGGGATCTGTGGTTTCTGCCCGATTACCGCCACCGCGGGCTGCTGGTACCCGGCGGCGCGTTGCTGCGGGGCAAGGCATTGTTCTACCGTAACGAGATGCGGAAGAGCGCTTAAACGTGATTTGGCCTGCGTTGTAACAATTACGTTTGCAACGCGTCAAATACAGCGGGCGTGCACAACGGCATGCGGCAGAATCGTAGGGCCTGCAGATGTAGCCGTATGGCAGTAAGACCCGCCACAGCATTTTTTGTGAAAGGAGGTGAAACCATTGGCAGTAACCATGAATGTACTCAAACGCTCCCTGAGCATTGCCATTGCCAGGGGGCAGGATGCGAACGGTAACGCGATGACCAAGAGTTACACGTACTCCAACGTAAAACCGGACGCAGAACCTGCCAAGATCATGGCAGTGGGCAAGGCGCTGGGCGGTCTGTACGATAACGACATCACCGACCTGGTAGTGGTGGAACGCGCTTCTTTGATTGAGGAGTAGGAGCAGAAAAAGTAAAAGGAGGGAATAAGTATGAGTTCTGATACCGATCTGAATTTGGTTTTCCGTAATGCGGCAGGCAAAAAGGTGAGCCTGAAAATTGAGGAACCAAAGGCCAACGTAACGAAAGCGGAAATCGACGCTGCCATGCAGGTGGTGGTTGAAAACAACATCTTCAACACATCCGGCGGCCAAATCGTGGAAGCCGTGGAAGGCTGCATGCGCACCATTACGGATAACGTAGTGACCGCATGACGGAAATTTCCGAAGTATTCGGCTTTATTAAGGATTTCGGCTTCCCGGTGGTGCTGAGCTGGTTTCTACTGGTGCGCATGGAAAACAAGCTGGCCGGCCTCACCGATGTGATTGGGGAACTGAGCTGTAATATTGCCGCGCTGCGGGGCGAAACGCCCAGAAAGTAAAGGTCTGTAACCGGCGAGACTATGTCTTACCGGTTACATCAATTTAATTCTTTCAGGAGTATTAACCAACATGACAGAAAAACAGATTATAAAACTGATGAAATTTCCGCTGACGGATCAGGGGAACGCGGAACGGCTGCGTTTTATTTTCGGCAACAGGTGGAAGTACCTGCCCCGGTACAGGTTATGGCTGCACTGGAACGGGCACCGCTGGGAAGGACGGAGAACGGCAAACCTGATATGGACGGCGGGGGACATGTTCCACGAACTGATCCTGGCGATCTGCCGGCTGCCGTTTCCGGAAGATTTTTTCGAACAGCGGCTCCGGCTGCATGTAATCGAATGGCTGACCAGGTCGCAGGCGATTTGCCATTGCGAGAGGACGGTAAAATATTTCAGGGAAATGGTTCGGGAAGAAAATGAAAACAAAAGCATACACACGGATGCGTAATGATACAGAAAACGAAAGCACTTCCGGCTATTTCGGAAGTGCTTTTGTGTAAGCGAACGGTCGTCAAGGGAGTGATTAAAAAGCTTTCTTATAATTAATTAACTTCAACAATTTGCCATTTACCTTTATTAATCTCAAGGACGGAGCCTTTACGTCTGCGAAGAAGCCTGTCTGTTGTATTGAATTCGGTCTTTCCGACCATTAACTTTCCGTTTTCAACTCTGTATCTCATGACATCACCGTTAGCAGTGTTCTTTACAAGTATTGATTTCCCGTTTTCTACAACTGGAAGAGAAAGAATATACTCAATATACTTCCGACTCACCTCAAGCGATTGTTCTCTGGTAAGAGAATCCAAGAGTTTAACGCCGCCGTACTGGTTAATTTTGGTAAAGAATAAGCGCCGATCGTCTTCATTAAGATTGGCCTCCTTTAAGGCTTGGAGATTACCAAGAATCGAATTCTTGGCACGCCCGATTTGCCTGTCAAGAGCCCCAACTGCAAGATCTTGCCATTTCAGAACATACTCTAGGTACTCATATGGATTACTGTTACTTTCGTCATATGTGAGTTCTGCACTCCAATACAATCTGGATATTCCGTTCCTCATATAAGGAGACTTAGGCGCAATAAAATATCTGTCGGTAATTCGCCCAAGCCATGTGTCTCGGGCATTTTCGTCAAGGTTCCATCTTGTTTTCATATAATCCCAACAGTATGAATGAGAAAGAAATGCCCATAGTCTGAAATCGGTTGCCTGCAACCGGTTTAGTTTTCCTTTCATAGATTCATAAAGTATTTTTGCATTAGCCACGTCGGTACCGGAGTCACCGGGGTTTAGTTCAAAATCAGCTACTTCTATTCCTGAGTCAAAGTAATAGTTACCACTGCTTTTCTGTAAGAAATAATCGTCGAGCCAAGTATTTTGTCGGGAATAGAAATCAAGGTTTTTCTGAGTATCCCTTCTCAACATATCAAGAGCCGTTTGTTTCAAAAAGTTCAGCTTCATAATCATTAACCTTCCTTGTTTAGTATACTCAGTAGTATATTCAATGATGCTGACAGATTGTCTCCGAGCATAAGTTGCGCAGTACGGAGCTTATCTTCCAACAGTTTATCAATTACTGCAGGATCTCCGTTTGCTAACTTGTCAAGCGAAGCGATTAAGGATTTATACCATGGCAAATCTGCATAATCATTATCATCATCAGGGTCAATCTCATTCAGTGCCAAGGCTATAACAGGAACTGATACTACACCAGTTAGTAGTGTAATAACATCAGATGTTGCATTATTACCAATATTTATATAAGTATCGTATTGAGCTTTTGGAAGTGTTACTATGATATTCGGCTTATTAAAATCTACTTGCATGCGTTCAATTGAATCATCAGATTGAACGGTAATAACAGAGCTGGCTTTTTTTACTTCATCTGCTTTATATAATGCACGAAATTTTATAGTATTCCCAATTCCGACAACATCGTTTTTATAAACACTTACAGGAGCTTGTTTAAACGCTGGGACAAAATCATCAACATGATAACTCTTGAGGTCCTGCATGGCAATAATACAAGGGCAGAGTTCAACCAGCTCATGTACGGTTCCACCATTAATAAAAAAAGGAGTGTTATCTTTGACGTATTCCACCGTCCGGTAATATGTGGAACGGCATTGGATTTGAACTGCGTAACTAAAAATACCTGTACGGATCAGATTATTAATCTGATCATTATTGACTGAGAATCGTGGAATTACTTTAAACCCCTGTGTTTCTCTTAATATTTCTAAATCCCCGTCAAACTTACTGCTAATAAAGTCTTCTGTTGTTACCCTTAAAAGAGGATGTGGATAGTTGATATTACTGTTGAGCATAAGCTAACACCTCCAAACTACTCCGTTCTTTGTTTTCAAGTTCAAGAATAATATCAACCTTTTCATCTTTTTTAACATCCCCAACAACAATGGTACCAAAATAATTTTTG
>JAEEGG010016205.1_pt1 | contig 15507 bp, 14 predicted proteins | sample 9134161 | NCBI WGS metagenome assembly JAEEGG01 (sample SAMN16246543, study PRJNA631951) | gut metagenome | biome: gut microbiome; feature: rumen; material: CR-attached | host: Bos | place: Iran: Karaj | collected 2018-10
GCGAGGCAGTTTGTCGATGGTGGTGTCGGCCACAATGTTTCCATGGTTGATAATGATGACGCGGTCGCAAACGGCCTCCACCTCTTGCATGATATGGGTGGAGAGGAGGACGGTTTTGTTCTTGCCGTATTGCTTAATCAAGTTGCGGATTTCCACTAACTGGTTGGGGTCCAGTCCTGTAGTAGGCTCATCGAGAATCAGCACCTCAGGGTTGTGGATGATGGCTTGGGCGATGCCCACACGCTGTTTATAGCCGCGCGAGAGGGCGCCTATTTTCTTATGCTGTTCCAGTTCCAATCCCGTCATCTTGATGACGCGGTCCACTTCTGCGCCCACATTTTTTAAATGGTGCACACCTGCTATAAACTCCAGAAACTCACGCACATACATGTCGTAATAGAGCGGATTGGCTTCCGACAGATAGCCCACTTTCTTGCGCAGTTCGAGCGAGTCGTTCCAGATGTCGAGTCCGCAAACGGATACGTCGCCGCTGGTAGGAGGGAGGAAGCAGGTAATGATTTTCATCATGGTGGATTTGCCGGCGCCGTTGGGGCCTAAAAAACCGACCACTTCGCCATTTTTGATCTCAAAGCTGACATTGTTGAGGGCGTATTGTTTACCGTAGATTTTGGTTACGTTTTTGACTACTATAGACATGTTTCGTGCAATTGGAACGCAAAGATACAAAACAATTCATAATGCACAATTCACAATGCATAATAAATGTTTAGTGCTTCTACAAGGTTATTGGCAGCGGCTTTTGAGAAACTCCATCAGTTTTTGCATGGCGCGGCCGCGGTGGCTGATGGCGTTTTTCTCCTCGTCGCTCAGTTCGGCAAAGGTGAGGGGAGAGGATAGGGGGCGGAACACAGGGTCGTAGCCGAAGCCGCTGGTGCCTTTACTTTCGGTAATGATTTCACCGTCAACGCGACCTTCGAAAAGATACTCCTGACCGTCTAATATCAAGGCAATGACGGTTTTGAAGCACGCCTCGCGCTGAGTCATGCCTTCCATCTCGCGCAGCACCTTTTGCACATTATCTTGGTAGGTGCAGTGTTCGCCGGCATAGCGGGCCGAATAGACGCCCGGGCGGCCGTCGAGGGCGGCGATTTCGAGGCCTGTGTCATCAGCAAAGCAGTCGGTGTGAAAGCGCTCGAACACGTAGCGGGCTTTCTGCAGCGCGTTGCCCTGCAGCGTGTCGGCGGTTTCGGGAATCTCCTCGTGGAAGTCCAGGTCGGTGAGCCCTACAATATGAAAACAGGCACCTGCGATTGCACGTGCCTCTTCCAGTTTGTGTTTGTTGTGTGTGGCAAATATCAATTTCATACCCAACAAAATAAGAAAAGAGATGACACGCAGCGCGCATCATCCTTTTATGAGGTTATAAGTTGCGATTATTGAGCGTCGCCACTAACTTCAATAGCCTGTTTGCCGCGGTAGTAGCCGCATTCAGGACAAATTCTGTGAGTCAGAATGGTGGCACCGCAGTGGCTGCAGGTAGTCAGCTGGGGAGCGGTGATGAAATCGTGAGATCTTCTCTTGTCTCTTCTTATAGCTGAGTGTCTTCTTTTGGGATTCGGCATGATTATTATGTTTTAAAGTTAATCTAATTTTATGTTTTTCAGAGCTTCCCAGCGAGGATCCGTTTCGGGTTTCTTGTTGGAAAGATCTTCCAGTATTTTTATCATTTCAGGGTTACAGGAGGGCTTACCATCGATGTCGGGATGAATAATCTGCTGAGGCAGAGCCAGCAGGATGGATTCGTAGATGAAGTGGAACAAATCCAGTTCGCTGTCGTTTTCGTTAATCATCCAGATGTCATCGTCCTCGGTGGAAGTCTTCTCTTCGGTGGGCACCAGGTTGACAACCAGATGCTCGTCAAAGTCGAGAGGCAGCTCCACAGGGTCGAGACAACGGTCGCATGGAGCGGTGACTTTTCCGTTGAAATGGAACTTCAGGTCCATCATTTTCTCACTTTTTTCCATTTTAATCTGCACCTTTATCTCCCCGTCCTGTAACTGCGTGAGTTCTGAAATTTCAAAGAACGCTTTGTCGCAAGTCATTGAAAATGTATGATTTCCAATTTCTAAGCCGGCAATTCTCAGTTGATATTCCTTCTTTTTATCCTCAGGTTTCACTTTTGTTTTTTAGGGCTGCAAATATAATGTTTTTTTCATTAATATCATTATTTTCAAAATATTATTTTGATGTATATGCTATGCTTGCGGAATGGAAAACAAAGAACAAAAAAGTTTTTAGCTGTTAGTTTCTAGTTGTTAGCGATTTTTCACTTCTCACTGTTCACTACTCACTTCAACAAATCAACATTTTCATAACTTAATAATTCTTCGTATTTTTGTAATTACCATTTTGAATTTTGAACTTTGAATTCTGAATTTAACATTCCGCCTTATGACACAGATAGTTAACACCATTGTGCATCCTGATTTTCTGTTGCAGAACGCCACTGGGCGCGACCTTTTTCATCGCTATGCCGAAAATATGCCCATCTTCGATTACCATTGCCATCTGCCGGCCGAGGAAATTTACGAAGACCGCAAATTTGCCAATCTGACTCAGATCTGGCTGGCTGGCGACCATTACAAATGGCGCTTGATGCGTGCCAATGGTGTTCCAGAGGATTATATCACGGGCAATGCTTCTGATTATGAGAAGTTTATGAAATGGGCAGAGACCATTCCCGCAGCGCTGCGCAATCCCATCTACCATTGGACGCACCTCGAACTGAAGTTCCCCTTCGGCTGCAAGGAGTTGCTCAATCCTTCGACCGCCGAAAAAATCTATCGGCAGACCGAAGAGCAGTTGCAACAGGATGATTTCAGTGTGCGTGGACTGATGCGGAAATTCAAGGTCAAGACAGCTTGCACCACCGACGACCCTGCCGACTCGCTCGAATTCCACGACAAGATTAAAGAATCAGGTTTTGAAATCACCGTCTCTATGGCTTTCCGTCCTGATAAAGCAATGAATTTTAGCGATGTAGCTAAAATTAACGCCTATATCGACAAGCTGGCGGCTGTGCAGAATGTGGGCATTGCCGATTACCAAACCTATTGCGATGTGCTCTATGCCCGCCATCAGTACTTCCACGACCATGGTTGCCGTCTGTCGGACCACGGCCTTGAGTTCCCGTTCCCCATACAGGTTTATTCGGAAGAACATGTAGCTCAGGTGTTTACAAAAGCGCGTATGGGCAAAGAGCTGACCACTGAAGAGCAAACGCAGATTATGGCCAACTTGCTTTTTAAGTTCGCTTGCTGGAACTACGAGAAGGGTTGGGTACAGCAGTTCCATGTGGGTGCGTTGCGTGGCGTGAACAAACGCAAACTGGCGCAAATCGGCGCCGACTGCGGTGTGGACTCTATTCACGATTTTTCGTACGCCCGCTCGATGGGGCTGTTCCTCAATAGATTGGAAGAGAATGGCACGCTCACCAAAACTGTGCTCTACAACCTCAATCCGCGCGACAATGCTGTACTGGCCACTATGATTGGCAACTTCCAGGATGGAAAGATTGCTGGCAAGATGCAGTATGGCCCCGCTTGGTGGTTCTTGGATAACAAGGACGGCATGGAACAGCAGATGAACATCCTTTCGGCGCAGGGCTTGCTGAGCCGCTTTATCGGCATGACCACCGACTCGCGCAGTTTCCTGTCGTACTCGCGGCACGACTATTTCCGCCGTATCCTTTGCAACCTGTTGGGCAAGGATGTCGAAAGCGGTGAGATTCCTTACGACGAAGAATTATTGAAAAATATGATTGAAGGCATTTGCTATAACAATGCCGCACAGTACTTTACGATGAAGTAACATGGGCGGTGCCTTCGACAGGCTCAGGCACCTGTTAATACGCTGATTTTTGAGGAATTGCGTAACGATAGAATGCACGTCCTACTGTCTCGCCAACGGCTTGTAAAGCGTCTCCAATTAGGCGCAAATGAGTGCCGAAAATGCCATTCCTTTCCTCAACTTGTTTGGAAAACAGGGTTATTCCATTCTGGTCGGTAATGGATACAATGGCTTTAATATGTGTTTTATGTTTGGAAAACAGACAAGTGGTAACTTGTAAAACTTTTACATGCAAGGTGTACGGATATTTTTGCATGGGGGAAATACGGTGAGGTGTGTTTCCTTGGAAGGCCTGTTGGTTGAAAGCGGTCATAAAGCGGTAACTGATGTCTTCGAGGCCTTCTTCCCAACGTGACTCATGTGCTATGAAAATCTCTACTTCTTGTGCATTGATTGTCGCATTGGAGAAATCTATATCGTAGCTAAGAACTTCTTCATTGGCAAATTGCGACAATGCTGACCAACTTTGATACGTATCAACATTTTGGGCTGTTGCATAATTTATTGTAATACAACAAAATACAAGAAGTATTAACCGTTTCATAACTTTATAATTTATGATTTCTTTCTGAAATAGATTTCCATCGGAACCCCTGAGAAGTCCCATTTCTCGCGGATGCGGTTTTCGAGGAACCGCTTGTAGCTGTCGGTGACATATTGCGGCAGGTTGCAGAAGAAGGCGAAGGCGGGGAATGGGGTGGGTAGTTGTGTTACATATTTGATTCTCACCACTTTATCCTTATTGATGGGCGGCGGTGTCTGTTGGATGATGGGCAACAGCTCATCGTTGAGAACCGAAGTGGGGATTTTGCGCTGGCGGTTCTGATATACTTGCACCGCCGATTCAAGCACTTTGTAGATGCGCTGCTTGTTGAGTACGGAGGTGAAAATGATGGGCACATCGGAAAATGGGGCGATGCGGTTTTTCACTAGCTCCTCGTATTGCTTGTGTGTTTTGTTGTCCTTTTCTACCAAATCCCACTTGTTGAGCACCAAGACCACGCCTTTGCGGTTGCGCACGGCCAGGCTGAAGATGTTGATGTCCTGTGCGTCGAAGCCCGTGGAAGCGTCGGCCATAACAATGCAGACGTCGCTGTTTTCGATGGCTCTGATGGAGCGCATGACTGAGTAGAATTCGAGATCTTCCTCCACTTTTTTCTTTTTGCGAAGTCCCGCAGTGTCAACAAGGTAGAAGTCGAAGCCAAAACTGTTGTAGCGGGTGTAGATAGAGTCGCGGGTGGTGCCGGCGATAGGGGTGACGATATGACGTTCGTAGCCAAGGAAAGTGTTGATAATGGACGACTTGCCCACATTGGGCTTGCCGGCGATGGTAATCTTCGGAATGTCGTCCAAATTCTCGTCGGCATCCTTTTTGAAATGTTTCACCACTTCATCGAGCAGGTCGCCGGTGCCGCTGCCCGACACGGCCGAGATGGGGAATATAGTTTCGAGACCGAGCGCATAAAACTCGGTGTAATCCAAGAAGTTGGATGGGCTGTCGATTTTGTTGACCGCAAGGTAGAAGGGCTTCTTCGAGCGGCGCAGCATGTCGGCAATCTCCTCATCCAGAGGCGACAGGCCCTCGCGGCCGTCCACCACGAGCACAATCACGTCCGACTCGTCGATGGCGATGGCGGCCTGCTTGCGAATCTCCTTCTCGAAGATGTCGTCACTGCCCACCACGTAGCCGCCCGTGTCGATGACCGAGAACTCGTAGCCGTTCCATTCCGACTTGCCATAATTGCGGTCGCGGGTCACCCCGGCGGTCGAGTCCACGATGGCCTCTTTGGTCTTGGTCAGGCGGTTAAAAAGGGTCGATTTGCCCACATTGGGTCTGCCGACGAGCGAAAGTATATTTCCCATGACTTTATTGCTTAAAATGGCTAAAAATGGCCGTTAAAGTATATTGGCAAGTTGTTCTTTGATTTTCTCCACTTCGTCTTTCATTTGCACCACGATTTGCTGGATATCGCTGTCGTTGCATTTGGAGCCGATGGTGTTGGTTTCGCGGCCCATTTCCTGCACGATGAAGCCCAGTTTTTTGCCGTTTGACTGGTTTTCGCGCATGGTTTCGAGGAAGTATTGGCAATGTTTTTTCAGGCGCACTTTTTCTTCGGTGATGTCCAGTTTCTCGATGTAGAAAATGAGTTCTTGTTCCAGTCGGTTCGAGTCGAAGCCGCCGGGCACATTGAGGTCGTTGAGGGCGGCGGTGAACTTTTCGCGTAGTCTGTCGATGCGGGGCTGCTCGAAGGGGACGATTTTATCGACAAAGCTGTCGATGAGTCGCACGCGCTTTTCAAGGTCTATAGCCAGGGCGGCGCCTTCGCTGGTACGGTATTGGTTCACTTGGTCGCAAGTGGCGAGCAGGGCGTCGTGCAGTTGCTCCCACAGGTTTTCGCTCAGCATATCGTTGGCCGTCTTCATCACGTCGGGGATGCGGAGCACCTGACAGAAGATGTCACTTTCGACAGGGTTGCCTATCTCTTTCGAGAGGGCGGTCAGTTCGTCGAAGTATGTCTTGGCCAACTGCTTGTCGATGGTCAGTGAGGCCTGTTCGTTTTTCTCGATATAGATGACAACATCGATTTTGCCGCGCTCGAGCTGTTGTGCCACTAATGAGCGGATCTCGTTTTCTTTCTCTTTGAAGATATTGGAGCATTTGGTGCTCAGGTCCAGCTGTTTGCTGTTGAGGGTTCTAATTTCTATTACGACGGATTTGCCTTCGCAAGTAAAGGTGCTCTTGCCGAATCCGGTCATTGATTTTATCATAATCGCCTGAATTATAGTGGTTTTCAAATAGCACAAAAAAGGGTAACACGACGGTTACCCTTTTTTGTAGTAGTTATGGTTGTAATTATCTTACAATCAATTTTTGAGTAGTAGAACCGCTGTTCGACTTAACGTTTACTACATAAACACCGCTCTTCAGGTTAGAAACATTAACCTTCATGTAGTTAATGCCGTTGTAGAGTTGAGTGCTTTCGGTGTAAACAACTTGGCCGAGCAGGTTGCTGATGGTCAGTCTTACTTGTTCGTTCTTTGAAGAAGCAACTTGGATATTTACGCTTTCCATTGCGGGGTTGGGGTAAATTCTCATTTCTGACAATGAGTTGTTAGGAGTGATACCTTGGAAGTTACCCTTGCAAACCTCGCCGATGTTGTTGAAAGTACCCAGTTCGTTGGCATCAATTCTCAACCAGTACATGTAGGATTCGTTGGGAGAAATAGCTACATTGTTTTCCTTGATGCTGCAACCTGCCAGGTAACCGCTCTGCCAGAACATATTCAATTTGCCATCTACGATATCACGAGCCAAAACGGGATAAACGTTTTCAGTTTCAGTGATGATGGTTTCTTGCATTTGGTCAACGGTAGCCGTTGAGTCGAGTGCATTGTAAGCGTCCCAATCAACTTGGAAGAGTTCGGGGAGGTATGACAGCCAGCTGATCTTGGTTTTGTCCCAAGTTTGACCATTGTCATCAGATTTGATACCGAAGACGCCTCTGAATTGATAGTTCTTTTGGCCACCTGCATCGTAGAAAGGATATTCGAGCATGCTGGTATAGATCCAATAAACTTTGCCGTCTTTTACAGCTAATTGAGGCATACTTACCATACCAGTGCCGTATTTGGCAAAGCCAAGGTTTCTGAGGTAGTATAACATGCTGTCGCCAGTCAAATCCATCATGGTCATGATAGTATATTTGTCAAGCAGGTATTGGGGATCAAGAGCAAATAAGGGACTGTCAACTCTTTCGATGGGTTCCATAGTAGAGTTCCAGTAGAGGCATGAGCCAATGCCGGGGAAGTATTTGTATTGACCATCATTAACTTTGTCGTTCATGAAACGGGTGATACCGAATGCTACGTGTACGATACCGTCGTCACCAATAGCGATAGAGCCATTGCCGTCGGTGGTGTAGGGGGTGTCGGTTACCAAAGTGGTTGATTCTTTGTAGTTTTCGATGGGGTTGTCGAAAATAACGTTCTTGGTCCAAGTAGCACCATTGTCGTTGCTGATGCAATAGAACAAGTCGGAGGAGTTGTTGCAGAAGAGAATAGCAACATTGTTGCCGTTAACAGCCATGTTATAGCCGTCGCCGCCGTATTCCAGAATACCAGCGTCTGAACCGGTACCGGGGATGATGGTGGGTTCACCCCATTCTACGGTATTGGTAGATGCATTGTAAGTACCTTTGTAATAAACACCTTGTGCAACGGTTCCATGATATTCGCCATCAGGATCGGTGCAGCAGAAGAGGTGGATGGTATTGCCATTAGCAACCATGGTGGGCCACATCAAAGCGGTGGATGTACCGTCTGTAGTGGTTACTTCAGGACCAACGAGGGTGCTGTAGTTCCATTCGCCCGTACCTTTGGTGGCGCGGGAAGAGATGGTCAGACCTCTTACGCCATTGTGAGAGGCAACGATTTCGGCATTACCTACGGCTACCATAGAAGGCCAGCCATGTTTTGATTGTTCGATGCGGTTGGTGGTGTTGGGACCCCATTTGCTGCCATCGAAGTAGTTGTAACCGGTACCACGGGTGTCTGCATTAGCAGCAGCACCAGTCCAGCATGCGCTGACGGTTCCGTCTTGGTGAGCAATAATTCTTTGGCCGATTGACGAGTTGGATTGGCAATCGTAGAAAGTAGTACCGATGTATTTGGCTTTAGCGGCTTTTAACATCATAGGGGTGTTAATAGCGGGAGCAGTGCCAATTTCATTACCGGTAAGAACGGTCTTTTGTGCCGCATAGTTAGCGGGAACAAAAGTGGTTGCTTGTTGTGCTGAAATGCTTACAATCAGACACATAAGCGAAAGGGTAAAGATTAATTTTTTCATATCAGCTTTTAATTTAAGTGAATATTTTATTTGTTGATTTCAGATTTTTTACCTGTTGCGTAATTGATTTTCAGGGCGTTATTCTTACGTAATTCAGCCTTGATGGTGTTTACGTATCTCATTTGTACGTCCTTGTCAACTTTTAAAGAGAATGTCAGCTTCTGCTTGTCGGCTTCCGAGCGAGATTCCTTTTCCGTACCGATAAAGTCTCTCACGTCGCGAACCAGGTCTTCTTGCTTGATGGTCTGATCGTTCAGCTGAACGGAGATTTTGCCAGGAGGAAGGGTATTCTCGTTTTTGCCGAGGGGAGCTCCGATATAGATGTTGGCAACCAGCGATTTTTTCTCCAGTTTTTGGATCTCGGTGGCCTTAGGAGGCGTGTATTTCACTTTCAGGGTGGCTTCACGCATATTGGTAATCACCATGAAGAAAAACAAGAACATGAAGATAATATCGGACATGGAGCCGGTATTGATTTCCGGAACTTCCTTTTTTTCGCCTTTTCTAAAACGTGCCATAATTATTCTGCTTTACTGTAATCAATTGGAGGAGCTTCTGAGATGTTCATGGGGATGGCCTTCTGGACAGATTTTCTCAATGCGGTGTCAAGAGCGTCGTATTTCTTGCCGAAGTAAGAAACAGACACTTTGTCGCGCAGTTCGTTCACTGCCTTTTCCAGCTCATTCTGTACCTGAACATACATTTCGTAACTTGTACTCTGGTCGTTGGTAAGAGAAATTACGCCCTTCGAAACGGCAAATTCACCAATGTTGTCAATCTCTTTGATTTCCTTTTCGGGGAGGTTTGCCTGATTAGCCGGGTTTTCCAAGAATTCCTTGGCTTTCTCTTTTAGTTGAGAGATGTTCAATTCTTCACCGTTTACCCACAATGCATCGTTAAAGTTCACCAAAACGTTCAAAACGTTACGTTTGTTAATATCGGCTTTGATGTCCTTTGCATTCTCGTCTTTGGGAGGGGGTAATCTTCTCGGAATACCCTGCTCGGTATTGATAGACGAGGTGAGTAAGAAGAAGGTCAGTAGCAGGAAGGAGATGTCTGCCATTGAACCCGTGTTAATTCCTGGTGCTTTTCTTGCCATTTTATTTAGCTTTTTTAACTGCGTTCATAATAATGGTACCGACAATTGCCAGTATCGCTCCGAAAAATACGACATAGAAAGTGAACATACCGCCACCCATCCATTTCAGCTGTTGGCCAGTAACCTGCATCTTGATGGCTGAATCGGTCAGCTCGGGAGAGGAGATGGCATAGCCGATAAGGAAGATAACAACCAAAGCCACCAGTCCGAGCAATCCTTTGTACGATTCCTTGAAATTGCCGGCGATGTTCATGATAGAGAAGAACAACAGCAGACCAATGGTCAGGAAGACAATGATATAAACGAAGATGATAGCGATGTTCAAAGTGGTGGAACCTTTTGAGAACGAGCCCAGGTCATCCTGGAAGTTCTTCAGTTCGGTTTCTTTCTTGCTGGTTGATACGATATCGTTGATGGCGTTAGCTTGAGCCAAGATAGAGTTGGTCACTTTCAGGTTTTCCTTTTGTACCAGGTAGTCGTTCTTGATACCGGCATACTCTTTCTTCAACGATTCGATGTATTTCTCCAGACCTTTGAAATTCTTTACTTTGCCAAAGCCGTTGATATATTTCTCGGCATTGTCGCATTGTGCGAAAAGAACTTTTGAATAATGGTCAAAATCCTGTTGGAAGGCGGGGAAGGTCTCCTCGGTCTGTTCTTCCAGTTGGCAAATATAGGTATAGAGAATGTCCTTTTGGAGTTGAGCGGCTTTCAGTTGGGCGTTCATGGTGTCGGCCTTGGTCTGGTAAGTCGCGATTACTTGGGGAAGAGTTTCAGGGGTTGCGGATTTGAAAGCAGCCAGCATTTCGGGGTTGTTTTCTTTCAGCACGCACACCTCGTCAAACTTGTCGGATTTCTTCTGGTCGAAGCCGACCACGAACCACAAGGTCAAGAGACAGGTGATGATACCTACCGCAAAAATGACTATATTTGTTATTCTTCTCATAATCTTCTAATAATTATTGAGTTATAAACCTAAATTTGGTTTATTTTTTATTTTTGATCAGGATATCCATGAAGGAGATGGTAGCGTCTTCCATATCGTTCACGATAGAGTCGATCTTAGAGAGGATGTAGTTGTAGAATATTTGGAGAATGATAGCGGTGAACAAACCGAATACGGTAGTCAACAAGGCCACTTTCATACCACCGGCAACAATGGTCGGGGAGATATCACCTGCGCGTTCGATATCATCGAATGCCTGAACCATACCGATTACAGTACCAGCGAAACCCAACATGGGGCCCAAAGCCATGAACAAGCCGATCCAGCTGAGGTTGGTCTCCAGTTTGCTCATCTGAACGCCACCGTAAGAAACAACGGCTTTTTCTACTGATTCGAGACCTTCATCGTAGCGGTCCAAACCTTGATAGAACACACCTGCCAAGGGGCCTTTGGTGTCGCGGCAGAGAGCTTTTGCTTTTTCAATACCGCCGGTTTTCAAAGCCTCTTCCAGTTTGCTCAACAGTTTGCCTGAGTTAACACTTGCCATGTTGAGGTAGAAAATTCTTTCGATAACGAATACCAAACCTGCGATCAAGCAGATGAGCACGAATGACATCCACATAGCACCACCCTGGATGAACTTCTCTTTCAAGGTGTAGTGAAGACTCTGTTCGATAACTTCGTTTTCATCTTCAATCAGTTGGGCTGTTTCAGCAGGTTGCTCGGCCTGAACTTGTTCAGTAGTGTCTGCAGGAGCAGCTTTTTGATCTTTCTTCTGTGCAAACGCAGCGTTTGCCATACCGAAGGTAAGGAAACCTATTACGGTAAATAAAGCAATGAGTTTTTTCATAATGAACTTTACTTTTGATTTAAAAAATTGTTTTATTGTTTTCTATTCTAATTTGTTTCATTGTTTTGGCGGAGAGAAAGGGATTCGAACCCTTGAAACGCTTTCGGCGTTTACACACTTTCCAGGCGTGCGCCTTCGACCACTCGGCCATCTCTCCTTGCGCTATTTTTTGAGGGTGCTAAATTACAAAAAATTTTTAACCTGCAGATTATCCCTTTATAAAATTTGTTTTTTTTACGAAAGGGTATCTTATGTTATTGTGTGATAATTGTTTATGTAAAATGTTAGTATTGAAGTGAATAAGAAACTATCGTGTGATTTTTGTCCTTTTTTTTCTGAAAAAGAAGAAAACACCACCCAAAGAGGTGTTGGTGGTCATATTATTATAATGTTGTAGGGAGGAGGGAATTGTTGAAGAGAGGAGTGTTGTAGAAGAGACGCACGGCCGTGCGTCTGTACTTTTTTCTATTTTTTGAATTTGTTCTCTGTTCTTTGTTCTTAATTATACATTATTCATTGTAAATTGTAAATTATACACTATTTTTGCACTCTCAAACTACTTCATTATGGACAAGAAGAAAATCTGGAAAGAAATCCGCCAATGGTTTATGATTACCATAGGACTGGCCCTGTTCACTTTTGCATGGTCGGCATTTCTAATCCCCAACCAAATGACAGGCGGCGGCGTCAGTGGTATGGCTGCGGTTGTCTATTTCGCTACCGGCTTCATTCCTGTTGGACTTACCACCCTCATACTCAATGTTATCCTAGTCGTCATCGCATGGAAAATACTCGGTCCGAAGTTTTGCATCAACACCTTGATATGCACGGGCATTCTGGCGGTATTTTTCAGTATCTGGGAAAGCATCTTCACCCAGCCTCTAGTCAACGACACCTTCATGTGCGCCCTCATTGGCGCCGCTTTGGCTGGCGCAGGCATTGGCATAGCCCTTTCTAATGGCGGCAATACGGGCGGCACCGACATCATAGCTCTCATCATTGGCAAATACCGAAACATCTCCTTTGGCCGCATATCTCTTTACTCCAACATACTTATCGTTGCTTCCTCCTACCTCACCGTCCACTCAATAGAGAAACTGGTTTACAGTATGGTGGTGATGTTTGTCTCAGCCTATATTGTCGATGTGGTTATTGACGGCTACAAGCAGACTTTCCAGTTTTTCGTCTTCTCCTCAAAAAATGAAGAGATTGCCGAACGTATCAACAAGGACTTGCACCGTGGCGCTACTCTGCTCAAAGGCTACGGCTCGTACAGCAAGAACGACAGCGACATCCTGCTCGTCATCGCCCACCGCACCGACCGCGTGAACATCATCCGCATTATAAAAGAAATTGACGACACCGCATTCATCAGTGTCGTCAAAACCAATAGTGTATTCGGAAAAAATTTCGATCGTCTGAAATTATAGCAGGTCGATGCTACGCTTTACAAACTGACTCAACTTCTCTCCCGTCAGAATATTCTGCGACAGCAATGCCAAGTCAATAAGTTGTTGTGTCAGAGCATCCTTCTTCTCCGCATCCTCTTCATTCAAAATTCTGGAAGCCAGCGGGTGGTTGCCATTGACTACGAGGTTGTAGTTCTCGAAATTGCCGTAATATCCCTGCTGCCCTGACAATTTCTCCATATCCTTGAAACGACGCATAAACTCGTTCTGCGTAATCATCACAGGCAGATCGCTCTCGCTCAGACTTTCTACCAACACCGTGTATTTCTCCTTGGCGGGAACATTCTTTTCGAAGATTTCCTTCAAGCTATCACGCTCTTTATCAGAAAGTTTTGAAATTTGAGTTTCCTCTTTTTCAATCAACTTGTCAATAATGTCGGAATCGACACGGGCAAAGCGGCACTTCTCCATCTTCGGCTCCAGCATGTTCACAAAGTGCGTATCGAGAATACCATCCATCAGCAGCACATCATAACCCTTTTCCTTGGCAGCCTGGATGTATAGATGCTGCTCGTCGGTATTTGCGGCGTACAGATATACCAGCACATCGTTCTTGTCCTTCTGCAACGTCTCGATATGTGCCTTGTACTCATCCAGCGTGAAATACTTGCCTTCGGTATTCTTCAGCAACATGAACTTCGACGCACGCTCGTAGAACTTCTCATCGGTGATACAGCCGTACTGGATGAACACCTTGATATCGTCCCACTTCTTCTCAAAATCCTCACGGTTGTTTTTGAACATCTCCTCCAGCTTGTCGGCCACCTTCTTGGTGATGTGCGTAGAGATTTTCTTCACATTGGCATCCGACTGCAGGTACGAACGCGACACATTCAACGGAATGTCGGGCGAATCGATAACGCCATGCAGCAACATCATGAACTCAGGGATGATACCTTCCAGTTGGTCGGTAATAAACACCTGATTACAATAGAGTTGCACTTTATTCTTTTGCAATTCCAAATGGCTCTTCACCTTCGGGAAATAGAGAATACCCGTCAAGTTGAAAGGATAATCCACATTCAAATGAATATGGAACAGCGGCTCCTCGAAAGTGGCAGGATAAAGCTCACGGTAGAACTTCAGATAATCCTCGTCGGTAAGTTCGCTGGGCGACTGCTTCCATAACGGATTGGTATTATTGATGATACGCGGCTTCTCAACCTCTTTTTCCTTCTCCTCACCTTCGGGCTTTTCCCACGTTTTCTCCATACCGCAACGGATGGGCACGGGCAGGAAGCGACAATATTTCTTCAACAAGCCCACAATCTTGTACTCATCCAAAAATTCCTCAGCATCCTCCGCAATGTGAAGGATAATCTCCGTACCGCGATCTTTCTTCTCCACCTCTGTCATCTGATACTCTGTCGAGCCGTCGCATGACCATTTAACCGCTTGAGCACCTTCCTGATACGACTTGGTGATGATTTCAACATTCGAAGCTACCATAAAGGCCGAATAGAAGCCCAAACCGAAGTGACCGATGATGTTGGCAGCGTCGGTGCCTTTGTACTTCTCCAGGAACTCCTCTGCGCTCGAGAAGGCTATCTGGTTGATGTATTTGTCCACCTCTTCGGCTGTCATACCGATACCATGGTCGATAACATGCAACGTCTTGTTCTCCTTGTCCACCTTGACATCGATCGTTATGTCACCCAGTTCTGATTTAGCTTTGCCCTGACGCACCAACACTTTCAGTTTCTGTGTGGCATCCACGGCGTTGGAAATCAGTTCGCGCAAGAAAATATCATGGTCTGAATAGAGGAACTTCTTGATTACCGGAAAGATATTCTCGGTTTTGACATTAATATTACCTGTTTGCATAGTTTATATTTTTATAAAATTATTTTCGTGACACATTATATTAAACAATAATTGTGCCAAGAAATAAGTATGACAGAATGGCAGACAATATGCTAAAGTGCCCTTTCTTCTAAGGGTGTAAAGCCTTCACCAAGAGCTTCGGCCACATCGACGATAGAAATGAACGCCTCGGGGTCGATATGATGCACTTTGGTGACAAGTCCAGGTATCTCCTTGCTGGTCAACGTGGTATAGATAATTTTCTTATCTCTGCCCGAATACATGCCTTCGGCCTTGAGGTAAGTACCACCGCGATGCATGGTATTCAGAATCTCGTCTTTAATCTGCTCGTGCTTATCCGAGATGATGAGCAGCGCCTTGCCCGCCGTGTAGCCGGCAATCACCTTATCGATAACCACGCCTGTGACATAGATGATGAGCCACGAGTAGAGCGGCACGGTCCAGTCGTTGAAGGCAACTAAAGCTACCAATACGATAACCGAGTCAACAATCATCAGGATGGTACCTATCGGAATGTGTTTCACATACTTAGCAATGATAGAAGCGATAATGTCGGTACCGCCCGAAGTGGCACGACTCTTGAAGATAAGGCCAAGGCCGATA
>JAEEGG010016207.1_pt1 | contig 15507 bp, 13 predicted proteins | sample 9134161 | NCBI WGS metagenome assembly JAEEGG01 (sample SAMN16246543, study PRJNA631951) | gut metagenome | biome: gut microbiome; feature: rumen; material: CR-attached | host: Bos | place: Iran: Karaj | collected 2018-10
TTCTGCAACAGATGCTGCTGCTGTTTTTTCCGTTTCTTTTAAGCTACTTTCTGCAGCAGATCTATGGCTTTGTCGACAATATCGTGCTGGGAAGATTTGTCGGCAAGGAAGGTCTGGCGGCCGTAGGTGGTTCACCGACCGCCATCATCAACATCATCAACAACTGCATCAACGGTCTGACTTCAGCCATCACCGTCATGGTTGCGCAGTATTATGGCATGGGCAACATGGAAAAGGTTCACAAGAGCGTAAGAAGCGGAATGTTTGTTGCGGTGAGCGTGGGTGCCTTTCTTTCGGCAATCATGATTGTTTCGGCTCCGGTGTTCTTAAGGCTGATGAACACTCCGGCCGATACACTGAATATGTCGCTTACCTACATGAGACTCTATTTTCTTTCGCTGGTTCCGTATTTCATATATATGACCGGTATTTCGATTCTAAGAGCCCTGGGTGATTCGAAAAGACCGCTCTATTTTGTGCTGATTACCGCTGTCAGCAAGATCGGCTTTGATCTGCTTCTGGCAGGCCTATTCAAAATGGGCGTACTGGGCACCTCGATTTCAACCCTGCTGGCACACATGATCTGCGGGATCGTGATCCTGGTGATCTTCAGATATACCAGCGACATCTATCAGTTTTCTTTAAAGGAATTCGGCTATGAAAAGGAAGATCTAAAGAAGATCTTTTCCATCGGCGTGCCTTTTGCCCTACAAAGCATGATGTTTGCGATCCCTTCAACGGTCGTCCAGAAAAAACTGAACGATTTCGGGACCGATGCGGTAGCGGCCTACAGTGCCTATGTGAATATCGATAATCTGTTCTGGTGCTATTCAAGTGCCATCAGTACTGCAACTATAACAATGGCCGGTCAGAACTTTGGAAACAGAAATATCGCCAGAGTAAGAAAGATCTTCTATTGGGCGAGCCTTCTGGAATTTATCGGGGCCGTGCTTTTTGGCGGTCTGTTCTATCTGAGCGGTGACAAGGCGCTAAGACTGTTTACAAGCGATCCGAACGTTCTCTCGCTAAGTGTGGGGATGCTGAATATTGTGGCTTCAACCTACTTCACTTATACCTTCATAGAATCGGTATCTTCCGTCTGCAAAGCCTGCGGTGATGCCAGACCGATCATGTATATCGCAATCGTAACAATCTGCTTTACCAGGATCGCCTATATCCTGTTTTATCCGCAGTCCGGACCTACTTATCCGATCTATGCCTTCCCGCTTTCGTGGATCTTGTCAAGCATTGTCTATGCGATTTATTTCTTTACAAACAAAAAATATCGATACAGATAGTAGAATAGAATTATGGATACTATTTTATCCCTGCTGGCAATAGCGATCCTGCCTGTAATGGCAAGTCTGTTTCTTCAGCTGATCTTTACCGGCAGAAAGTACGAAAAAGTCCGATATATCCAAAAGCAGATAATTGCCGGAATTGTTTTTGGCGTGCTGGCCATTATCGGAACGGAATACGGCGTGCAGTTTAATGGCGCAATTATCAACGTCCGTGATTCGGCACCGCTTTGTGCCGGTCTGATCTTTGGCCCGTGGGCAGGTATCATCTCGGGTGTCATCGGTGGAATCGAAAGATGGCTTTGCGTCTATTGGGGCGGCGGATATTATACCAGGGTTGCCTGCAGTATCTCGACGGTCGTATCCGGCCTGCTGGCTGCTGTGACCAGAAAATTTCTCTTTGACGACAAGAGCCCTGACTATGACCACGCCATGGTGGCAGCTGCCGTTGCGGAAGCCTTCCACATGCTTATGATATTCTTCACGAATATCAACGATATAAAAACAGCTTTCAATTATGTTCATGCCTGCACGGTTCCGATGGTCGTCATAAATACACTGGCGGTAGGACTGGCGGTACTTTTCACAAAACAGCTGGACAGCAGGCACGCTTTTGCGGGGAACAGTAAAATACCTTCCATCTCAGTCAAGTTCCTTGGCTATCAGATCATCATTGTGCTGGTTGCCTTCATAACGACCACCCTGATCGGTTACGGCATCCAGCAGAATATCGCCAAAGGGGATACTTTTGAAATGCTGAACATGAGTCTTATGGATGTTGAGCACGAAGTTGCTGACGAAGTCGATAAAGCCATTTTAAGAACAAACAGACTGGTGGCCAACTATATCATTGCCGAACCGGACGCCAATCTTGATGAACTGAAGGAAAGGTATGAAGTTGATGAGATCTGTGTCGTTGACAAAAACGGCATCATCATCGCTTCATCAGAAAAAGACGATATCGGTTTCAATATGGCTCAAGCAGGCGAACAGTCGGCCGAATTCATGAAGCTGCTTGAAGAAGACGGACCTAGCGAAATGGTTCAGGCCTTCATGCCTACCGCAAAGGATGAGACGGTCTATAAGAAATACAGCGGTGTCAGAATACCGGACGGATTTGTACAGGTTGCCTATAACGGCTACGGCATGTCCGATCAGACCAGAGGATCGCTGCAGGGTATTGCCAAAAACCGTCATGTAGGTGAAAACGGTTCGATCCTGGTTCTTGACAAAGGCCATCAGGTCATCTCGGCATCCAACAATTCTCCGCTTATTACAGATGATGAAGTCACGGTTATTGATTATGACAGCAGCAACGATCGGGAATATGTCGTATATGACAGCACACTGAATGGCGAACCTTATTACTATATGATCGCCTATGAAGAAAACTGCACGATACTTTCAGCTGTCCCGAAAGCTGAGGCCGATTTCTCCAGAGACATGTCCATCTATCTTAACGTTCTTTTACAGATCGAAGTATTCGGAGCGCTGTTTGTGGCGATCTACCTGATCATTAAAAACGTCATCGTCAAAAACATCCACAAGATCAACGATTCCCTGACCCTGATCACTGACGGGAACCTGAATACAGTAGTAAATGTGCGCAATACTGAGGAATTCTCCCTGCTTTCAGACGGCATAAATACGACCGTTGACGCTTTGAAGAGATATATTGCCGAAGCAAACGAAAGAATAGATTCCGAATTAAGATATGCCAAGGAAATCCAGTTCTCGGTTCTGCCAAGCATGTTTCCGGCATTCCCGGACCGCGATGAATTTGATATCTATGCAATGATGGATCCGGCCAGAGAAGTCGGAGGAGACTTCTATGATTTCTACATGATCGACGAAGAAACCCTGGTCTTCCTGGTTGCGGATGTTGCCGGTAAAGGCATACCGGCCTCGCTGTTTATGATGAGATCCAAATCCATCATCAAGACTTTTGCGGAAAACAAGATAAATGTTGCCGACATCTTTACCAACGCCAACTTCGAGCTGTGTGACGGCAATGAAGCGGGTATGTTTGTAACATCGTGGATGGGCTTTTTGAATTTGAGAACCGGTGAACTCAAGTATGCCAACGCCGGACATAACAGGCCGCTGCTCAGAAGAAAGGACGGCAGTTTTGAATATCTTGATGGTCCACCGGGCTTCGTGCTTGCCGGTCTTGAGGGCATTGCGTTCAAGGAACAAAGAACCATACTTGAACCGGGTGATGAGATCTTCCTGTATACCGATGGCGTTGTCGAAGCTACCAATGTCGACAAGCAGCTCTATGGCGATGATCGACTCAAGGAATGCATCAATACCCTTATAGGTGAAGATGCCATGACCATTTGTAAAAAGGTCAAGGAAGATGTTGAGAAATTCTATGAAGGTGCTCCGCAGTTTGATGATATAACGGAACTTTCACTCCAATACAAACACCACATGGAATAAAAAATTACAAAAAGTTGTTGCATTGAAAATTTCAATCTGTTAGTATGGAAAAAATGAGTTAAATTCCGGAGGAATTGAAACTTGTTAAAAAGAAGAAGATGAAGTTCTCCGGATAGGGGAACTTTTTTCTTGCAGCTCATTGAAAGGGGAAAATACATGAGAGTCAAAGATGAAAGAATCGGCTACCTGCCTGATGAGGTACCAAGCATTGAAAGGTTGTTTCTTTACGCACTTCAGCAAGTGATCGTAATGTTTCCAGCCACTATCACCGTCGCATTAATCACAGGATTTCAAGTCTCCACTACCATATTCGCTTCCGGACTTGCAACCCTGTGTTTTATTTTGATTACCGGCAAGAGGATTCCGCTTTATTACGGATCTTCCTTCGCGTATCTTTCGGCTGTCAGTGCCATGGCGCTGGCCGAAGGAAGTGAAGCTCAGATTGCAACCTGGCAGGCAACGGGAATTCTTCCGGCCGAACTGATCTCCAAGGCGCAGTTTGGAATCGTGATGTCCGGCTTTGTATCAATCGCTGCCGGTATCGTTGCCAAGAAATTCGGCGTAGAAAAGATCGAGAAATTCCTGCCAGCCTCCATTACCGGTACGGTTTCCATGGTCATCGGACTGACGCTGGCCGGCAATGCGATGTCGGATTTTATCGGAATCGGAAACACTGTAAGCGGAACAGTAATAAATCAGGGCGATCCGACCGCAACGGCGTGGCTGATTGTCGGAATGCTGACTTTTGTTTCAACCTGTCTGTATTCAATATATCTGAAAGGTCTTCTAAGTCAGCTGCCGCTGCTTCTTGGGGTGCTTACCGGCTGTGCAGCAGCTCTTGCGATATACCTGGCCTTCGGTATAAATCTATTCAGATCAGTACCGGCCGAGGCTTTGGCTGCATCATCATTCAGACTGGGAAGCGGAGAAATATTTGCCTTGCCGGCATTTACTCTGCCTAGATTTTCGTGGAATGCCCTGATCGGAATAATGCCGATCGCGATTGCCACAATTCCGGAATCGACAGCTCACATGTATCAACTCGATATCTATGTAAACGATCTGGCAAAGGAGAAAAACAGAAAAAGATATGAGCTGATTCCGCTTCTTGGAATAAATCTGATAGGTGATGGACTTTGCGACATGATCTCGGGATTTGTAGGCGGACCGGCCGGTACCAATTATGGCGAAAACGTCTCAACTATGGCAATCACAAAAGTTTTTTCCGTAAGAGTATTGAGCGTAGCATCAGTAATCGCAATGATAGTTTCCTGCTTCACGCCACTGATCAAAATCATCTATGGCATACCTTTGGCGGTAATAGGTGGAATCGAAGTGTACTGTTTCGGAGCGATTGCTGCTCAGGGCATAGCGATCCTGATCGACAAAGGCGTATCAATGTTTGATTCAAAAAACATCGCGGTCATTGCTTTGATCTGTATTGTCGGACTGGGAGGCCAGTACGCCTTTGGCGGAACAATCCCGTTCTTCAGTCTGAACGTTCCGTGTGTAGCCGGTGCCGCAATCTCGGGAATAATCCTGAATCTGTTTTTAAGATTCGATGACAAGAAGAAAAATTAGTCTATAATAAGTGGTAATTAAGGAGGGCTGCTATGGCAAAATTAATGAACGAAGTATCCCATACATTCAATGAATATCTGCTGATCCCGGGTCACACGACGAAGAAATGCGTTCCGGACAATGTGTCTTTAAAAACACCGCTTGTCCGATTCAAAAAAGGAAGTAAGCCTTCTTTGACGATGAACATTCCGATGACTTCGGCGATCATGCAGTCGGTCTCAGGAAACAGACTGGCAGTAGCACTGGCTGCTGAAGGAGGAGTTTCCTTTATCTTTGGTGCTCAGCCGATCGAATCGCAGGCATCCATGGTCGCAAAAGCCAAATCATATAAAGCCGGATTTGTGCCAAGCGATTCCAACGTCAGACCGGATGATACACTGGCTGACGTGTTAAGAATCAAGGAAGAGAAGAATCACTCAACTTTTGCGGTCACTGATGACGGAAACATGAACGGAAAGCTTCTTGGTATTGTAACTTCAAGAGACTACAGGATCTCAAGAACTCCTCTGACGGCCAAGGTTTCCGAATTCATGACCCCGCTGGACAAACTTATCACAGCCAGTGACAACGTGAGTCTGTCGGAAGCAAACGACATAATCTGGGAACACAAACTCAATACGCTCCCGATAGTTGATAAAAAAGGCAATCTGAAAGCATTCGTATTCCGAAAAGACTATGAGTCGCACAAGGATCATCCGAATGAACTGCTCGATGAAAACAAACGCTATATTGTCGGTGCCGGAATCAATTCCCGCGATTACCAGCAAAGAGTACCGGCTCTGATAGAAGCCGGTGCAGATGTACTGTGTATCGATTCATCTGAAGGTTATTCAGACTGGCAGGCCGAAACACTGGCCTGGATCCAGAAGAAATACAAAGGAAAGGTTAAATGCGGAGCCGGAAACGTCGTGGATGGCGAAGGCTTCAACTTCCTTGCTGATGCGGGTGCCGATTTTGTTAAGGTCGGTATCGGCGGCGGCTCAATCTGTATCACCAGAGAGACCAAGGGAATAGGCAGAGGACAGGCTTCAGCATTGATGGATGTCTGCAAGGCCAGAGATGCCTACTATAAAAAGACCGGAATCTATGTGCCGGTATGCTCGGATGGCGGCATCGTCTTCGACATCACCCTGGCTCTGGCGATGGGTGCCGACTTTGTCATGCTGGGAAGATACTTTGCCAGATTTGACGAGTCCCCGTCAGAAAAGGTCATGATCAACGGTACGTACTATAAAGAGTACTGGGGCGAAGGAAGCGCCCGTGCCCGTAACTGGCAAAGATATGATATGGGCGGCGAACAGAAACTTTCATTTGAAGAAGGCGTCGACTCCTATGTGCCGTATGCCGGAACATTAAAGGAAAACGTCAGACTGACAACCCACAAAATCAAATCGACCATGTGCAACTGCGGTGCAATTACAATTCCTGATTTCCAGAAGAAGGCAAAACTGACCCTGGTATCATCAACATCGATCACCGAAGGCGGTGCACACGACGTGCTCTTAAAGAATAATAACGGAGGAAAAGCTAATGGATAAAAGACCGGCAAACCTTAAAAGGATCACAACCAAAAAAGCAGCAGATAAGTTTATTGATGAACAGATAAAAGCAATAAGAGAACAGGTAAAAGACCAGAAAGTCCTCCTGGCTCTATCCGGCGGCGTCGATTCTTCGGTCGTTGCGGCCTTACTGATCAAAGCGATCGGCAATCAGCTGACATGTGTTCATGTCAATCACGGCTTACTCAGAAAAGGCGAACCGGAACAGGTCATCAAGGTTTTCAAGGAAAACATGGGTGCCAATCTGATTTATGTTGATGCAGCAAACAAATTCCTGAAAGAACTTAAGGGAATAGCTGATCCCGAACAGAAAAGAAAGATCATTGGCAGAGTATTCATTGAAGTATTTGCCAAAGAAGCCAAGAAGCTGAAGGATATCAAGTTCCTTGGCCAGGGCACAATTTACCCTGACATTCTGGAATCAAAAGGAGTCAAAGCCCATCACAACGTCGGTGGTTTACCAAAGGAACTCAATTTTGAACTTGTTGAACCGGTAAAATACCTTTATAAAGACGAGGTCAGAATTGTCGGTGAAGCCCTGGGACTTCCTAAAAATATGGTCTACAGGCAGCCGTTCCCGGGTCCGGGTCTTGGCGTAAGATGTGTTGGAGCCATAACCAAAGACAGACTTGAAGCTTTAAGAGAAGCTGACGCAATTGTCAGAGAAGAGATCGATAAGCTCAAAACAAGGCCATGGCAATACTTCTGTGTAATTCCTGATCTTAAATCAACGGGTATAAAGGACGGTAAACGATATATGGGCTGGGCTGCCGTAATAAGAGCTATCAACACCAAGGATGCAGTAACAGCCAAATCATATGAGATACCTTACAAGACTTTATATAAGATTAGAGACAGGATCATAAAAGAAGTGCCGGGAATAAACAGAGTACTCTGGGATTTCTCTGATAAGCCTGTAAGCACGATAGAGTGGGAATAACCGCAAGTATTCAAAAAGCCTTTAAAATAAGGCTTTTTTTGATGGGTTTATATTTTTCTGAACAAAATCTAAGCAAATTTTGACAACAAAGCATGTTTTAACATGCTTTTTTCATAGTGCTTCATAGGAAATTGCCTCAAGGAAGTATAACGTTGTATTATGAAAAAAAGAAAATCACAGTATCAATAATTCATGAGGAGATTGTTTTATGGAAAAATTTGATCTGATTGTTATCGGTGCCGGAAACGGCGGACTTATGACAGCCTGCCGAGCTTCGAAACTGGGACTCAAAGTTCTAGTCGTAGAACGGCACAACCTGCCAGGTGGAGCGGCAACGAGTTTTGTAAGAGGGCGTTTCGAATTCGATGCTTCGCTTCATGAAATACCGGATTTCGGAGCAGGAGAAGCCAGAGGAGAACTCGGATATCTTTTTGATGAGCTGGGTATTGATGTGGAAATGGTTCCGATCAAAGATGCATTCCGCTATGTGATTGAAAAAGACGGAGTCCGTACTTTGGATATTACCTTCCCGCATGGCAGAGATAAAGTCATGGAGCTGATCGCAAAAGAGTGTCCGCAGGACGTCGAAGCGATGGAAAATTTCCTGGATATTTACAGTGACATGTTAAAGGGCCTGGAATATATCGCGTCTTCCATGGGTAATGTGGATCCGGAAGTTCTTGTAAGAGAACATCCAAACTTCATGAGGATCATGTCGGTCTCGGCAAGCGAATTGTTCAGAGAACTCGGCATGAGTGAAAAATGCCAAAAGATCCTGACTGCCTATTGGCCTTATCAGGGCACGGATATCGATACTGTTGATGCCAGCCGCTATCTGATGATGCTGTACGGATATTTTGTCAACGGAGCCTATGTTCCGAAGATGCGTTCACACGCTCTTTCTGTAGCTATTATGAGAAAGGCCGAAGAATACGGCTGCCGTTTCCTGTTTGATACAGAAGTCACAAAAGTGCTGACAAGAAACGGAGCAATATGCGGAGTGGGACTTGATGATAGTACAACCATAGAAACGACCGCGATCGCATCAAGCGCCTATCCGGAAGTAGTCTATTCCAAGCTCCTTGATGATAAATCACTTGTACCGGAATTTGAACTGAAGAAGGCCAATGCGCGTGAATACGGATTTAGAGCCTTCTCTGTCTATCTGGGTCTTGATGCTCCGCCTGAAGAAATAGGAATAGAAGATTATACGATCTTCATCAGCACGACCGGTGATTCCAGAGCGATCTGCGACGAGTCAAAGACACGCAACGGCAAAGAATACGCATTGGACGTCTGCTGTCTGAACATTGCGATACCGGATTGTTCGCCGAAAGGCACGACTCAGATGGTACTGACCGTTGCCTATACCGGCGATGCCTGGGCTGATGTTGATGAAGAGAATTATATGAAAACCAAACGCGAAGTAGCGGATGAGATGATCGACAATCTCGAACACGTTATGGGTTACAAGATCCGTGAACATATCGAAGAAATCGAGATCGCTTCTCCGGTAACGTTTGCACGCTATATGGCTTCCCCTCAGGGATCCATCTACGGATATTGCTCTCTGAAATGGGATGGTATGTCTACAAGAATGCTGGTTGCCGGTATGGAACAGACGATTCCTGGACTGTTCTTTGTAGGAGGTCACGGAACATCGCTGTCGGGATATTATCCGACCTATACTTCAGGCAACAGAACGGCATTTCAGATCATGGGTTATGTAAGAGGAGGTGGCAGAAGATGAATAAGGATTGTCTCAACAGCATCCCGCTTGAACGTTTCGGACAGATCATTCCAAGAAGAAGAGGAGTGATCGAAAGAGCTTCGAGTGAATTCCCTAAATACGAATATAACGCCAATGTTCTGGCCAGAGATCTTCATCCGAAAATCCAGCACGTGATCGTGAGCGAAATCGAGGAGTTAAATGGCGCAAAAAGATTTACGCTTGTTCCCGACAGGGAAGCAGGACAGGAAAAGCTGGCCTATTTCAATGCCGGCCAGTACATCTGTTTAAACCTGAGAATTGGCGATTCGCTTCTTACCAGACCATATTCACTCTGTTCTTCCCCGAAGGAAGCTCTGCAAGGAAAGTATCAGATAACCGTCAAGACGATGAAGAACGGTTTTGCTTCTCAATACATCAACGATAATTTTAATATCGGTACAAAATTGGATGTTTCCGCTCCTGCCGGATTCTTCTATCATGAACCTCTGCGCGATCAGAAAAGAGTTCTGGGTATAGCCGGAGGAAGCGGAATCGCTCCGTTTGTTTCTTTCGCCAGAGCGATAGCCGACGGTACAGAAGACTTCGATCTGACGCTTCTTTACGGAAGCAGAACCGAAGAGGAGATCCTGTTCAAAGATGAACTGGAGATACTTGAAAAATGCGGAAGAGTCAAGGTAATACACGTACTATCTGACGAAGAGATCGAAGGATATCGTCACGGATTCATCAGTGCCGACCTCATTAAAGAAAACATGGATGAAAACTGTTCGATATTCGTTTGCGGATCTCAGGGCATGTACGACTATATTGCCAAGGAAACGCAGAAGCTGGGACTTACACGAAAACAGGTGCGCTTTGATGCCTATGGCGAATATAAACTGGGCGAAAGGGACGAGGCTTACCTTGCGGCAAACGAAGGAAAGACTTATCAGTTGACAGTCACTCTGAATTTTGAAACAGTGACTATCCCGGCCAGAACAGACGAACCGATCCTTGTGGCATTTGAAAGAGCCGGGCTGAAGGCTCCGTCACGCTGCCGGAGCGGAGAGTGCGGATGGTGCCGTTGCCGGCTGACAGCGGGCGATGTCTATGTTCCTGAAAAGATCGAAGGAATAAGACATTACGACAAGCTGACGGGATACATTCACCCTTGTTGCAGCTTCCCGCGCTCGGACTGCAGGATCTACATCAACTGTGAAGAATAGTCTCGACGATCGAGTGGGAATAGCACCCCCGTCTTAAAAAATCGAAAACCTCTTTTATAATTGGCTTTTTTGAGGCCAGAAACATATAAAACAGCGGCTTAAATGTCTTGGCATCATTTCGCTTGATGCTGGACACAAAGTCGCTGTTTATATTTAGATAGCCGCAAACAAACAGAGATTTCGGTCAAGATTCATTGACCAACGTTCGTGTTTTTGTCTGGTTGTTGCAAATACTGCGGTATGGGTTTTTATTGCTGATCTTTATGCGTGGTCTTAACGTGCTGCAAAAAATCGTTCAGTTCGCATTGTTCAGCAAGAGGAACAATTTTCTGGTTGCAGAGCGGACAGGTATTTGTATCAAGCGAGGTCTTAATTATTTGAAGCAGATCGCCAAATTTTTCAAGAATAACGCCAACACCCTTTAAAGTTGCAGCAATATCGTTCGCCGCTTTTTCATAATCCTGTGCACTAAGTCCACCGGATACATTATTGAGATCGCCGTCTTCAATTATTCTTGTGTTATCGATTTTATTATTTTCCGTCATATTCTTCTCCTTTATTGACATTATTATATACGATATAGTTTATTGTTCAGGCAGAAAGATAGAGTAACCAACATTATCAGGCTGTTTATAGACCGATTCAGATAATCATTTCATATAAAAAAAACAGCAAGATATAGATGGATCGAACCCCCAATCACTAACGTTCATCTTTTTGTAATAAGCAAAATAATAAAGACCTCAGTAAAGCGCTGCTGAAGTCTTTGATCAATAATTGTAAATCTATTTACTTAATTTTCCTTTTTATAGCCAATAGAAACACCAAGGAATTTCAGATATAGAACATCATCAGTAAATTTTAATTTGAAATCATGTTTGCCATCTAAGAATACACCATAGTCGGTTTCTTTCCAGATAAAGGCTTTTCTATCGTCTTCAGCTTCATCTGGAGAAGACATTATAGCCGTTCCATCGGCTTTTAATTCCAATCTGCTTTCTGTTTTAAAATCACCTTTATATCCAAGAAACTCAATAGAAACCGGTTTCCATGTGCCAACGAACTTGCTGTTGGTTAAATCTGTCATATATTATTTCCTCCTGATATCTGTTTAACTTTATTGTAACAATATCTATCGTGCAACAAAACGTTTTAAAATAAGCTTATTCGCAGAACGGCTGGTCGGCGCTATGGAACAAGGCCAGAAAGCAAATTGATTTTGAAAAGATAAGAAAGTCGCAACGATCGAGTGGGAATAATCACCAAAATCAAAAAGTCCTTTCTTTAAATAAGGACTTTTCAGCTTGTTGACAAACGGACATTTCACATGATGATTTGTCCGTTTTCTTTTTGATCCGGTGATATGAAAAAAATTGAGTAAAATAAAAATGGTAAAGTAAAACAACATCAACAGAGACACCAAACAAGAAAAACAACATCTATTGTCAACAAAATTCACTAGATGAACAGGCTGCCGAACAAGCGGGAACCGATGCGAAAATTCGAAAATAGGATGATCACGATTCGGTCGCTTCATAACAGCCCATTAAATTAGGAAGGTATACCATGCTTAAGAAGATTGTAGAGTATTTAAAAAAGCACCCGATCGTTGCAGCAGCAATAACTGTTGTTTTTGGAACGGTGTGTGTTTATACGATACCTGTAGAGAATAATTTTCACCGGTTTCTTGTCAGGGCTGCGCTGTGTGGTCTTGTGAGCTTTGTTCTATACCAGATCTCTGGTGAAAAGACTTTTGAATCATCATACAAGAACACGGGATATGTTATTAAATGTTTTTCTGTGTTTTTGATCATATCTTTAATTCAAGGAGTACTGCTGTTATTAGGCAATATCCAAAGCAGTTCCATGGTCGATAACCCGATTATAGGATTAGTTAATACTTTTATGTTCTATATATCTGTGGGCTTATTCGAAGAACTGCTGTTCAGAGCTGTTATTAATGATGCGATCTTATATGAATTAAGAGCCAAGAAAAACGTATTTCTTATAATAGCATTAGTATCATCTATTTCCTTTGGCGCAATTCATACAATTGATGTAGATGTTACATCTCTTACAGCGTGGGCCTTAGCTATAGGCAAAATATTAGAGACAGCAGTTTTCGGTTTTGCTTTACTGATCCTGTACTGGAAGACAAGAAATGCCTGGGCGTGCGGCATAGCTCATGGATTGGACGATTTCTTGACCGCTTTTTCTACAGGCATATTTAAATCGGCAGAAGAGACGACATCATATGTTGCTGTAAATGCCAATTCGTCTTATTCATTGATCATGTATGGTGTCAGAACTGCAATTAACCTAATAATAGTTTTCATCATATGGAAGAAAGTTTCAAAGAAGATTGATTTTGAAAAGATAAGAAGTGAATGGTGATTAAATCAGGAATGATTTTTATAGTATATTGATTTAGGAGGATTAAATAAATGAATGTAAATATTATGACCGTTGTGTATGCACTGTGCGTAATTGCGTATCTTGGTTTCCTCTATTACAGAATGATCAAAAGAGAAATTCCTAAACCGATTGGTCTGGTTATGGCGTTAGTTCCGATTGCCTTTGGAATGGCCACTTTTGATATTTCCGGTTTTACAGGAATAAAGCTGTATTTGGGCAATGCTTCGATGCAGGAAGCTTTGGCTAAACTTCCTGCTGTACTTGAATCAATATCAGGTGCATTTTTAGGTGCGGGTCTTCCGGAAGAAATATATAAGGGAACAGTTCTTATTATTGCGATACTTATCTTTAAACCTAAGAACGTATATGAGTACTGTCTGATGGGCGCAGCTGTCGGTCTTGGCTTTACGATCATGGAAGAATTTGCCTATATGAATACTCCCGAATTAACTACGGTAGCAATGAGAGCGTTGCATCTTCCTGCCCATATGTCATTAAATATGCTGACGGGAGAACTTTTTGGCAGAGCAAAATATAACAGAATAAACGGCAAAGGATTACAGATTTCAAAATACATTCTTGGCTTCCTTGCTCCGGCAGTGCTTCATACAGTATTTGATGCGTTTGCTTCCAATAACAGGCTTATATTGTATTCCATTGCGAATAATAATACCGGAACAGAATTCTGGATCGGTTCTGTGCTGATGGTCGTAACTTTTATTGGCTTAGCTATATATATTTATTGGATGATTATTAGGCTTAAGAAAAAGACCCAGGAATTCTGCACAATGGAGACTGTATCTGATAAATAATTTTGTACAAAGGAGATATTATGGCTAGAAATAAAGAAGTATATGCTTCATATAAACCTTTATATGAAACTTTAAAGAAAAAGAATATGACTATTTCTGATTTAGTTGCACATGGCATAATACGTGAAACAATAATCACTAGAATGAATAATGGTTTTGATTTACCATCAACAATCGAAGAATTATGTAATTATTTAAAATGCAGCAAAGAAGAGGTTGTAGAATATTTGCCAGTTCCAGGAAAGGAAGAATAGGTTGGATAAAAATAATAAGGCAGATCATGATGCCAGGTTACTGGTATAATTTGACTTTTATATAATGTATTCGTATAAATTTATGAATACAGAAAAAGACTGATTGTTTCATGTAAAAAGGAGTAACGATTTATGACAAAAGATAAGGAATTTAAAAGAATACCATTAGCCATGGATGAACTTGACAATATATCTGGTGGTGCAGGTTATAACGAACAGCAATGGGCTGAATGGACTGAAGCTTGGAAAGCCTGGTGGATCGAAAAATATGGCGATATCATCTGTCCATTATGTCGTATGCCGATGATCAACGCCATTGTTACATATGATAAGGATCTAGCTTATGATTGCTATATGAACAATGCACTGAAGTGCACATGCAACAACGTCTGCTGGATTCAGGATAGATGGAGATAAAAAAACTAAAGAACACCTCAATAGTTATTCAAATATATTTGGTAAATACTTATTGGAGTTGTTCTTTTGTTTTATAATGAAGAAAAAAAATCGGACACTATCAATAAAAGTCACTAGATAAACAGGCCATTGATCAAGCGGGAACAGGCTCTGTTTAAAAGCTGATCAAAAAACAAAAACGACAACCTCATATAAATTAAGAAAGGAAAACCAAATGAACGAAAAACAAAAGATCCTTGACGCAATGAAGAAAGCTGGTGAACCACTTAACGCCGGCAAGGTAGCCGAACTGACAGGCTTAGACAGAAAAGTCGTAGATAAGGCTTTTGCCGAAATGAAAAAGAGCGGCGAGATCGTCTCACCTGTAAGATGTAAATGGGAACCTGCAAAGTAATATCGATTTAAGCAACAAGATCAAACTGTAACCTTTGACAAGGACAGCGAAACAGCAAACGACTTATTAAACCGCATAAGAGAATTTTGATTATCGATATGAATATTAAAGAGACATTCTCTCTTAAGAAAATAGTGTTGATGATAGTCGGGGTAGCAATCATGTCTTTTGGCTGCGGCATGCTGGTAAAAACAGGATACGGAGCAGATACGTCAAATGCGTAAGCACGATCGAATGGGAATCGACGCAGTTTTTAAAAAAGCCTGTAAAGGCTTTTTAATTATTTCCCCGTTTTTGACAACAGATCGCACAGGTCTTAAAACGCACGGCTGCCGGAAAGAGCGGATCTATGCGGATTTCCGGATCCTGATCCTGCTGAAGAGACGGCCGAAGAAAAGCCGGATAAGCCGTTTTTTGTTTTCTTTAAACAAAACGACATCGTTTTCATCAACGATCCT
>JAEEGG010016210.1_pt1 | contig 15506 bp, 17 predicted proteins | sample 9134161 | NCBI WGS metagenome assembly JAEEGG01 (sample SAMN16246543, study PRJNA631951) | gut metagenome | biome: gut microbiome; feature: rumen; material: CR-attached | host: Bos | place: Iran: Karaj | collected 2018-10
GAATTCGAGACGGACGAGGTAGACTGGAAACTCGCAGAGCTGATTGTCAACATCCAGTACGCCTGTCAGCGCCACTACTTTGGAGCCATGGCCGAGGCCTACTTCGACAATAAGTTGAGGGATGCCAACGTGAATGTGCAGCGCAGGCAGAAAACCTATGAATCATTCGCCCGACTGCCAGAGGAGTTTACCAGTGAGGACGTGATGCGATGCTTTGGACTGACGAGCGACGGAGCCGTGCGAAGTAAGACGCGCCGCCTGATAAGCGACCATCTGATTGAGAAAGTGAGCGACGGCAGGGGTACGGCCACGGGGCTTTCGACCTTCCGCAAGACGGGTGTGCAGATGCTGTAAACGTGCCATCGTGCCAATGTGCCATTTGAAATTAAACATTTAAATTCTGAATTATGATTGCAAGAGGAATTCGTAATAATAACCCATTGAACATTCGTCGTTCAAAGGATAAGTGGCAGGGCTTGAAGCCCTTGCAGACAGACCCACAGTTCTGTCAGTTTGAAACCATGGCGTATGGCTGGCGTGCAGCCTTCGTGATGCTGACGCGGACGTATTACCACACATACCGTCTTTATACCATCAGGGCGATAATCAATCGCTGGGCGCCGCCAAATGAGAACAACACGAAGCGATACATCGAGAATGTATGCAGGCTGACGGGCATCGGAGCCGATGAGCCACTGGGCATCCCCAGTGACAAGCCCGCCCGCTGGATTATGCTGGGTGCTGCCATGGGAATTCAGGAGTGCGGTCTGGAAGGCTTCGACTGGTTCGCCATGCTGCGCGGCTGGGCCTTGGCGAGAGAGTAAAAATCGCGGGGATAGGTCCATGATTCACGCATGAATCAGGCGGTCTGTCCCCGCGATTCCTGCGTTTTGCAGCAATAATTCCTAAATCATGCTCGAAAAAAGAAAATTTTTAGTATCTTTGCACCCAATTATGGCCGTAGCAAACCTGATAACCAAGAATAGCGACGAGCATCAGTTCTCGTTTGAGGTGCTGCCCCCTCTGAAGGGGACGGGCACGGATAAGCTTTTTGCCGATATCGAAAAGCTTTGTAAGCTGAATCCTGCATTCATTAATATTACGACGCATCACAGCGAGTATGTGTACAAGGAACTGAGCGACGGGCGCTTTGAGCGTCAGCGCATGCGTCTGCGCCCTGGCACCATTGCCGTGGCAGCAGCCATTCAGCAGCGTTTCCAGGTTCCAGTACAGCCTCACGTGATTTGTAGTGGCGCGACGATTGAGGATATCGAGTATGAACTGCTGGACTTGCAGTTCCTGGGTATCACCGACCTGTTGCTGCTGCGTGGCGACAAGGCGAAGGAGGACCGCGTGTTCACGCCTACGCCGGGCGGCCATGCCCACACCACCGACCTGATCCGTCAGGTGCAGCGCTTCAACGAGGGATTCTTTGCCAATGGCGAGGTCATCAAAAACCCAGGCCCAAAGTTTGATATCGGTGTGGCTTGCTATCCTGAGAAACATGAGGAGGCGCCCAACCTGGAGATGGATATGCAGTATCTGAAAGAGAAACAGGACTTGGGTGCACAGTATGCCGTGACGCAGTTGTTCTACGACAACGAGAAATACTTCGCTTTCGTGGACAAAGCGCGTCAGATGGGTATCACCATCCCCATTATCCCTGGTATCAAACCGTTGGCTAAGTTGACGCAGCTCAGTGTGGTGCCGCGCACTTTCCATTGTGACATCCCTGAGGAACTGGCCCGTGAAATTGTGAAATGCAAGACGGACGATGATGCGCGTCGCCTCGGCATAGAATGGACGGTGAAGCAATGTCGTGAGCTTTATGCCCACGGTGTCAATGATATTCACTTCTATACCGTCGGAGCGGTGAACAGTGTGGTGGAGATCGTGAAGCAGTTGAAGGAGGATTAAGTATTGAAGTTCAGTGAGGTTATAGGACAAAATGAGGTGCAGGAGCGCCTGGTGCAGATGGTCGGGGAAGGACGTCTGCCACATGCCATCATGCTGTGCGGACCTACGGGCAGCGGAAAAATGGCGTTGGCAATGGCTTTTGCTTCGTATCTTCTGGGCGAGGACAATGCGATGGTGCAGAAAATGGAGCACCCGGACCTGCATTTCACGTATCCTACCATCAAGCTGCCTTCGATGAGCAGTGACCATAGACCCGTGAGTGATGACTTTGCCCGCGAGTGGCACGAGCTTATCATGGCGGGACCTTATTTCACGTTGGACCAATGGCTTAAGGCGATGGGCGCTGAGAATCAGCAGGCGATTATTACTGCCGGCGAGAGCGACGACTTGGTGCGGAAACTCAGTCTGAAGTCCAGTCAGGGCGGCTACAAGGTGAGTATCATCTGGTTGCCCGAGCGCATGAATATTGAGTGTGCTAACAAACTGCTGAAACTCATAGAGGAACCGCCCACGCAGACGGTGTTTCTCATGGTGTGCGAGGAGCCCGACAAACTGTTGGAAACTATCCGCAGCAGGGTGCAGCGTATCGATGTGAAGAAACTGCCCGTGGAGACAATCCGACAGGCACTCATTGAGCGGAGGGGCATCGATGAGAATGCTGCGCAGCGCATCAGTCGACTGGCCAACGGATCGTGGCTGAAAGCAATGGAACTGTTGACTGTAGGCACGGAGAATGAGCAGTTCTTAGACCTGTTTGTGATGCTGATGCGACTGGCCTACCAGCGAAAGGTGCGTGAGTTGCGCAAATGGAGTGAGACGCTGGGCGGAATGGGACGTGAGAAGCAGAAACGCTTCCTGTTGTATATCCTGCGCATGCTGCGCGAGAACTTTATGTACAACTTCCGTCAGGAGGAACTGGTATATATGACGCAGGAAGAGGAGAACTTTGCCAAGAATTTCTCTCGCTTCATCAACGAGGCTAATATCCTGCCACTCTATGACCTTACCAATGTGGCTATACGTGATATCGGTCAGAATGCCAATGCCAAGATAGTCTTTTTCGACTATGCACTCAAAATGATTGTATTGCTTATTCAAAAATAATATACATGGAAGAGAAACAAAGAACATACGAGATACGAACCGGTTGTGACCGTGGACTTTGCAGGGCTGCCGTAGGCCGACAGGACCGCCAGTTGAATACGTACGACTGGTTGGCCGATGTGCCTGGCAATCTGGAGACGACCGACCTCGTGGAGGTGCAGTTCAAGCACACGCGCAAGGGCTACTACCACAATGTGAACAATCTGCCCTTGAAGAAGGGTGACATCGTGGCTGTGGAGGCTAGTCCTGGTCATGACATCGGTGTGGTTTCGCTGACGGGACGATTGGTGACGCTGCAGATTAAGAAGGCTAACCTGAAGAGTGCTGATGATATTAAGCGCATCTACCGCTTGGCCCGTCAGGTGGATATGGATAAATATCAAGAGGCGAAGGCGCGTGAGCATGAGACGATGATTCAGAGTCGTGAGATTGCCAAGAACCTGGGGCTGGACATGAAGATTGGCGACGTGGAGTATCAGGGCGACGGACAGAAGGCTATTTTCTATTATATCGCTGACGAGCGTGTGGACTTCCGTCAGTTGATTAAGGACCTGGCTGCTGCTTTCCATGTGCGCATCGAAATGAAACAGATTGGTGCACGTCAGGAGGCAGGTCGTATCGGTGGAACAGGTCCCTGTGGACGTGAGTTGTGTTGCGCCACATGGATGAAGAATTTCGTCTCTGTGAGCACGGGTGCTGCCCGCTATCAGGATATCTCGTTGAATCCGCAGAAATTGGCCGGCATGTGTGCTAAGTTGAAATGTTGTCTGAACTATGAGGTGGACGACTATATGGAGGCTGGCAAGGCGCTGCCTAATCGTGAGGTGGTGTTGCAGACGCTCGACTCGGATTATTTCTATTTCAAGGCTGATATCTTGGCTGGACTCGTGACGTATTCTACGGATAAGCGTATCGCTGTTAATCTGGAAACGATTACAGCCGAGCGTGCCAGGGAGATTATTGAGATGAACAAACGTGGACAGAAACCTGCCGACTTGCAGCCTGATGAGGAGAAAATAAAGAAACAGCAGGAGAATGCGCCTGTAGATCTCTTGGCTGGTGATGATATCCATCGCTTCGACAAGGCCAAGAAGAAAAAGAAGAAAAAGAAGCCACAAAGACCCAGGGGAGAACAACAGAAAAATGAGAGACCTACCCAGGAATAATATCCTTATACTGATGGCGGTTGCGCTGACTCTGATTAGTTGCAACCGCCAAATGGTTTATAGTCACTACGAAAGTATCAGCACCGAAGGGTGGGAGCGTGGTGACGGTAAGTCGTATGTCGTGCCTATCCGCGAGGATGGTACATATGCCGAGGAGGTGGGGATACGTTCTACGAGAATCTATCCTTTTATGAATCTTGCTTTGATTGTTTCGCAGGAGGCAGTACAATCAGGGATTCATCGCACGGACACACTCTATATTGACTTGACAGATGAGGAGGGACGCGCAGATGGTGAGGGTATCAGCTATCGACAGGTGAGCGTACCTGCAGCAACTATTCGGTTACAGGCTGGCGACTCGCTTCGCGTGAACATCAGGCATTATATGTACAAGGAGTGTCTGCCTGGTATCAGCGATGTCGGATTCTGTATGACAAAGGTGGGTGAGTAATCGGTTGATTACCTGTTTGCTGCGTTTCGTCCTGCATCAATGCGCAAGAAGATAAACAGCAGGAATGTGAAACCCCACAACGACGAACCACCGTAAGAGAAGAAGGGCAGAGGAATGCCTATCACGGGGGTCAGGCCTAATACCATACCTACATTGATGAAAACATGAAATAGGAAGATTGACAGGACGCAATAGCCATAGACGCGCCCGAAGGTGGTTGGCTGGCGTTCGGCCAGGTGGATAAGACGTAGAATCAGGGCTAAAAACAACAGTAGAACACCGGCTGCACCAACAAATCCTTCTTCTTCGCCAACAGTACAGAAGATGAAGTCGGTGTCTTGTTCGGGTACATACTTCAGCTTTGTTTGTGTGCCATTGAGAAAACCTTTACCTTCCAATCCGCCAGAACCAATGGCTATCTCACTCTGGTGCACGTTATAACCGGCACCTTTCAGGTCTTCTTCCAGTCCTAATAGTACATTGATACGGGTACGCTGGTGTTGCTCAAGGACATTGTTCAAGGCGTAGTCGGCAAAATTGAAGAATATCAGTGAGCCGGCAGCGAACGCGAATATCCATATATAATTATGTATGCGCGTGCGTAAACCGTGCCACAACAGGTAGCCCATTAGAAACAAGGTGAGCGAGAGTTGTACCCAGAAAAGGTCGAACGGTAAGACGAAGAACGAGAAGAGGGTACACACCAGAGTGACGCCGAGACAGATGCTCAGGCATAGAATGGTCTTATCCCATCGTTGGCAGTACACGCCTATCATCACCGACGAGAATAGCTGTATCATCAAGAATACGACGTAGTAGCCTATAGATGTAGGAGTATGCCAAAGAGTGGGTTCGGCGAAACGGATGCCGACGACGAAATAGAATACCATAGCTACTCCTGTGAAGAGGATGCTGCCTGTCATGCCTTCTCTATAGAACATCAGGAAGAAGGCAAGATAGACCAAGGCGGAACCTGTCTCGCGCTGCAACACGATAAACAACATAGGAATCAGAATGATGGCCAGTGTCTTGATGAAGTCGCGCGGCTTGGTAATATCATAGCCATAGGTGCCCATGAACTTGGCCAGGGCGAGGGCCGTGGCAAACTTGGCAAATTCTGCTGGTTGCAGACGGAGCGGACCAAGTACGAGCCACGATCGGGAGCCTTTGATGCTATGAGGGTTGAAGATGGTGGCAAACAGCAGTAGCAGCAGAATGGCAAAGATAACGTAGGCAAACGTGTCGTAGAGGCGGTCGTCAAGCAGTAGTAAGACGGTGCCCAAGACGATGGAGGTGCCAATCCATACAATCTGCATGCCTGAACGGGCAGAGAGCGAGAAGAGCTCGGTGTCGCTGCCGTAGTCATAGCTGGCACCGCAGACGCTGAGCCATCCCAGTGACAATAGGGCTACATAGATGACTATTGTCCACCAGTCAACGGAACGTATAACGCTGTATTTCCTATCTGTCGGCTGTACCATAATTGATTCGTTTGTCTTGTATTTCCTGTGCTTTTGCCTTTGAGGCTTCAGAGAGTTCTCCGTGAATATACTGTTCCATAATCAGTCCGCCGATGGGCACACCATAGGTGGCTCCCCATCCGCCGTTCTCTACATATACGGCAACGGCAATCTTGGGGTCGTCCATGGGAGCGAAACCCATGAAGACGGAGTGGTCGTGACCACGGTTCTGGGCCGTACCAGTCTTGCCGCAGGCCATGAAGTCGTATTTTGCCAATTCGTGGCAGGTGCCTCCTAAAGCGGCAGATCGCATGCCTTGCACGATGGCTTCGTAGGCTTGTTTGCTAGCCATCGTATAGCGGCGGTTGGTATAGAGCGTATCCAGTTTGTTGTCCTCAATCTTCTTGACCACATGAGGAGTGATGAAATAGCCGCGGTTGGCTATCGTGGCACCAAGGTTTGCTATTTGCAGAGGTGTGGCATTTACCTCACCCTGTCCGATGGAGATGGAGATGATGGTCAGTCCATTCCACGACCCTTTATAGGCTTTGTCGTAGAACATGGCATTGGGAATAAGACCGCGACGCTCGCCTGGCAGGTCGATGCCTAATCGATAGCCGAAACCCATAGATACCATGTAGTCGCGCCATTTGTCCATCGCTACTTGTACGGTGGGGTATTTCTGACGATTGCCCATCATATGATAGAGTCCCCAACAGAAATAACCGTTGCACGAGGTAGATAAGGCGGGGACAAGGGGGAGGGGAGAACCATGCCCGTGGCAACCTACGCGTAGTCCTTTATAGACAAAACCATGATAACAGGGGTAGGCTGTTTGTGGGGTGATGATACCCTCGGAGAGAAAGGTGAGGGCCTGCGTAGTTTTAAAGGTGGAGCCAGGGGGATACTGTCCCATAATGGATCTGTTGAGCAGGGGCTTCCATGAATTCTGACTCAGTTCACGGTGGCTCTTGGAACGCTGGCGTCCTACCATCATGCGAGGGTCGTAGCTGGGTGAACTGACCATGCAGAGGACTTCACCGGTCTTGGGCTCTAAAGCTACAATAGACCCGATCTTGCCTTCTAACAGACGTTCGCCTAAAGCCTGTAGGTCTATGTCGATTCCAAGGGTCAGGTTCTTTCCTGGTACGGGTGGACGGTCTAGTTCACCATCCTTATAACTACCTTGAATGCGGCCGTGGGCATCACGTAGCAGTATCTGTACACCTTTCTCGCCGCGAAGGTATTTCTCGTAATAGCGTTCTACACCCAGTTTGCCGATATAGTCGCCCGACTGGTAATAGTCGTCTTCTTCAATATCGGATGGCGATACTTCGGCTACGTCGCCCAGCACATGGGCAGCATAAGGGTATTCATATTGACGGATGCTACGTTTCTGGACATAGAAGCCGGGGAAACGATACATCTTCTCTTGCAGCACACTGAAGTCGTGGTCGGATAGTTGACTTCTGAACATCTGTTCGGTGAAGCGTGAATAGCCAGGGTTCTTCGAACGGTCTTTGATGGTTTCCATGCGTTCGTCGAACTCTTCACGAGTGATACCCAGAGCCTCACAGAACTCAAGTGTGTCCAGGTGGTTTTTAGCTTCATTCATCACCACCATGATATCATACGAGGGCTGGTTGTAGACCAACAGTTTGCCGTTGCGGTCTTTGATGACACCACGTGAGGGGTAGGCTATCTTCTTCAGGAAGGCATTAGAGTCGGCGTTCTTCTTGTAGTCGTCGCTCATCAGTTGAAGGGTGAACAGACGGATGATATAGACGATGACAATGAATGTTGCCACGCCAGCTATCACAAACCGTCTATTCTCCAGTCCGTAATTCTTCACGTCTGCCTACTTACTTTTTTCTAAAACACTCAAGTGTAAAAATGAAGATAAGGGTGAGAATGGTACTGCCTGCCACACATTGCAGCCAGTAGAGCCCATCAAAGAAACTGAACGATTCAAGTGCGAAGAATACCACACAGAATAGCAGTGTCAGAATGCTGGTGAGATGAGAAAACTTACTAACACCCATTGTGTCTGCTGAAACCTTGATGTGGTCGTCAGCGTCACGAGGCAAAAACAGTTCCAATAACACAGGTTGCAAGGCACCAATCAGCGTCATTGAGGCTGAGGCTACGCCAGGGGTGTTGGAAAAGGCGTCAATAATGAGGCCAATGGCGAAACACCACAGAAGAATAGCCCAACGGGGATAGTTGCGGGGAAACATGATGGCGAAATAGACATACAGCAAAGGGGTTGCACAGTTGAATACATGGATGCGATTGAGTACCATGACCTGTACAAGGCAGAATACTACCATCATGATTAAACGCTGTATAATCTCTGTCACCATACTTCCTAATACTAGTTCTATTGTCTACTCTTCATGGAATCTACTGCAGCTTCATGCAACTGCATGCGCTCGGCAAATCCTTGCTCAGTAATAATGCATACATCACGCAGACATGAGAAATCGGTCGATAGATTCAACTTCAGACGATAGGACAATCCATCGCTGGAATCCTTGATGTCTACAATCTTGCCAACTGATATGCCTGCGGGGAAAATATTGGAATAGCCACTAGTCTCTATCCAATCACCTTTCTTGAACTGTGCATGGCGGGGAATATCCTCCACGTAGGCAACCACAGGGTTTCCACCATCCCACGTCAGATAACCGAAATAGCCGCGATTGCGGATAGTTACGCTAATATGCGAGAGGTGATTCAGCACAGGGATGACAACAGAATAGTGTTCGCTGGTGAGGTAAACCACGCCAACGAGACCATTGCCGCAAGCCACGCCCATGTCTGTCTTTACGCCATCGGCTCTTCCTTTGTTGATTGTGATGAGGTTGTCTTTCTTGTGAATGGAATTGCTTACCACCTTAGCGGGTATCAGCGTATACTGATTGAGGTGTGCCATCTCGTTCCTCTGAAACCAGGAAGAGTCGGCTGTAGCCTTTGCCAGACTCCTGCGCAACTGCAGCACTTCTTCCTCCAGGAAGAGGTTGCGCTGGGTCAGTTGCTCACTGCTCTTGGAGAGGGAGAAGAAATGCTCGATGCCCGACTGCCATTCGTAGACCTTGCCGACCACTGCGTTGGCCGACGAAGTCCATGCGCTACCCTGATAACTGTTGTATTTAAACAGCATCACACCACTGACCACTTCCAGTAAAAGGAAGATAAGCCAGTGGTAGTATTTGCTAAGGAATGCCAGTAGGTTGTGCATCCTATCTCATCAAGAATGAGAAACGGTCAACGTTCTTCAGTGCGATACCGGCACCCTTTGCTACTGAATGCAAAGGATCCTCGGGCACGTGGAACTCAATATTGATCTTGTCCTCCAGACGCTTGTCCAGACCACGCAGCAGGGCACCGCCACCGCTGAGGTAGATACCGTTCTTCACGATATCGGCATACAGCTCAGGGGGTGTGTTCTCCAGGGCAGAGAGCACGGCGTTCTCAATCTTGGCAATGGTTTTGTCAAGACAGTGGGCTATCTCCTGATAGCACACGGGAACCTCCATAGGAAGGGCGGTGATACGGTTAGGACCGTGGACAATATAGTCCTCAGGACCCTCGTCGCCCAGGTCGGTCAGCGCAGAACCTACGTTGATCTTGATACGCTCGGCCATACGCTCAGATACCTTCACGTTGTGCTGGCGTGACATATACTCCTGGATGTCGGCTGTCAGGTCGTCGCCTGCAGTACGAATGGAATTGTTGGATACGATACCGCCCAGTGAGATGACGGCAATCTCGGTAGAACCACCACCGATATCCACAATCATATTACCCTCGGGGGCCTCTACGTCGATGCCGATACCGATGGCTGCTGCCATAGGCTCGAAAATCAGATAGACGTCACGTCCGTCGGCATGCTCGGCAGAGTCGCGCACAGCACGCAGCTCCACTTCAGTAGAACCGCTGGGCACGCCAATCACCATACGCAGGGAGGGTGAGAAGAAATGATGACCTGTGTGCACCATCTTGATAAGGCCGCGCATCATCTGCTCGCAGGCAGAGAAGTCGGCAATCACACCGTCGCGAAGGGGACGGATGGTGCGGATATTGTCATGTGTCTTTTCATACATCATCTTGGCCATCTGTCCTACGGCAATCATCTTGTCCGTACGGCGGTCTAGAGCCACCACAGATGGTTCATCTACCACGATCTTGTCATCACTGATTATAATCGTGTTGGCCGTGCCAAGGTCCATGGCCAGTTCTTGTCTAAAACTAAAAAATCCCATTCTGAAAATTTAAGATTACGAAATGTGTCTCTTCTTATTTGTTGGCTACAAACCAACCGTGAATGGCTGTGTCGTAATGACTGCTCACACCGAATGCACGGGCTGCAAACATCTTGCGGTCCTCAATGTCTGTCTGAGCGCCTTTCTTGTTCAGAATGTCGAGCAATACACTGTATTCAGCCTTAGAGGGTACGATGACGACGTCCTTGAAGTTCTTGGCTCCAGCACGAATCAGAGAGATACCGCCAATGTCAATCTTCTCAATGATGTCGGCCTCGCTGGCACCGCTTGCTACGGTCTGCTCGAAGGGATACAGGTCAACGATAACGAGGTCAATCTCGGGAATCTCATACTTCGCCATCTGCTCACGGTCGCCCTCATTGTCGCGGCGTCCCAGGATACCTCCGAATACCTTTGGGTGCAGGGTCTTTACACGGCCGCCCAGGATAGAGGGATAAGTGGTCACGTCTTCCACCTTCTGACAGGGATAGCCCTGCTCCTCAATAAACTTCTGGGTACCACCAGTAGACAAGAACTTAACGCCTTCAGCGTTCAACTTCTTCAATAACTCATCCAATCCATCTTTGTGGAATACGGAAATCAATGCAGTCTTAATCTTTTTAACTTCAGCCATACCTATTTCTATATAACGTTATATGTTTTGGGCTGCAAAGGTACAAAAGTTTTGTGAATTAATGGTGATGAAAAGCCAATTATTTTTTGATATATCGCAAAATGCTATCTCATATCAAAAGATGAATGCAAATAATTCTTAAAACGTTTTGCTGTTATACCATTTTATAGTACCTTTGCAGAATTATTTTACGAATTTGCCTTCATAGGCTCTTATTTAAATGAGAAAAAGCAGGAATCTGGAGAAACGTCGGCACGGGCTGCAGATGGTGACCTTGTGTATCAGTACCACGATGGTGCTGACACTTTTGGGTTTGGTCATGCTTTCTGTACTGACAGCTCACAACTTACAGAAGAACTTACGGGAGAACGTGGAGATTAGCGTCATCCTTAGTGATACGATTGCCAAGGAGGATGGTGTTGCCTTGGGAAAGATGATTCAAAAGAAGCCCTATGCGCACCAGGTGGCTTTCATCAGCAGTGAGGAGGCCCTGAAGATGGCTAAGGAAGAGATGGGTATCGATCCTACGGAGTTTACGGGCAGCAATCCTTTCTCACCTGAACTCACGGTGACCATGGAGGCCGAGTATGCCAATACGGACTCGCTGTCAGTGATTGTGAAGAGACTGCTGAAGGACAGGCGCGTGGTGGATGTGGCCTATACCAAGGATGAGATTGACGGTATGAACCGTATCCTGGAACCTGTCAGCATTGCATTGCTGGGCTTGTCGGTACTACTTATATTTATATGTTATACGCTGATAAGCAACTCTATCCAGTTGAGCATCTATTCTCGCCGTTTCCTGATTCATACCATGAAACTGGTGGGTGCGTCATGGGGATTCATACGCAGGCCTTTCCTGAAGAAGGCTGTTGTGGTGGGTGTTATTTCTGCCTTGCTGACTTGCGCGCTTCTGGGTGGTATCATCTATATGCTGATGCCTTTCATGCCTCATGTTGAGGAGATTATGACGTGGCGTGAACTGGCAATCACTGCTGCTGCAGTCTTTGTGTTCGGCTTCGTCATCACCGTATTCTGCACGCTGTTGTCTGTGAATAAGTTCCTGCGCATGACAGCTGGAGAACTGTATAAGATTTAGAATTAAGAGTTGTCGGCTATGCCGATTAAGATTTAAAAATTAAGAGTTAAGAATTTTATATATAAATGGATAAGAAAGATTTTGCATTCGGACGAATGAATTTCATCCTGTTGGCCATTAGCATGGTTATCGTTGTCATCGGATTCATCCTGATGGCTGGTGACGGTTCTACTGATCAGGCATATAACCCCGATATTTTCAGCGCACGCCGTATCAAGGTGGCTCCGCTGGTGTGTCTGTTTGGTTTCGTTTCAATGATTTATGCCGTGGTGCACAAAAGTAAGTAATCGGATATGGATTGGTTGCAAGCATTGATCCTGGGTATCATCCAGGGTTTGACAGAATATCTGCCTGTGAGCAGCAGTGGCCATCTGGAGATTGGCAATGCGCTGCTGGGTGTTGAGATTGAAGAGAACCTGACGTTTGACGTGATGCTTCACGTAGCTACTGTACTGTCTACACTGGTGGTATTGTGGAGTGAGATCGACTGGATTATGCGTGGTCTCTTCAAATTCCAGATGAACGCAGAGACGAAGTATGCGCTGAATATCGTGGTATCTATGATTCCTGTAGGTATTGTGGGTGTCTTGTTCAAGGACCAGATTGAGGAGTTGTTCACTGGTAATCTGTTGTTGGTGGGCTGTTGTCTGCTGGTGACGGCAGCGCTGCTCACGTTCACTTATTTCGCAAAACCTCGTCAGAAGGAGCATCTCTCATGGCTTGATGCCCTGATTATCGGTATCGCACAGGCCATCGCCGTACTGCCTGGTGTGTCGCGTTCAGGCAGCACCATCGCTACAGGTCTGCTGCTCGGTAATAAGAAGGAAAAGCTGGCGCAGTTCTCTTTCCTGATGGTGATTCCGCCTATCCTGGGTCAGGCCCTGCTCTCTGTGATGAAGTTTGCAAAGGGCGAGGAGGCTTTTGGCGGTGTTGGAGCATTGCCCATGGCTATCGGCTTTGTGGCAGCATTCCTCAGTGGTTGCCTGGCTTGTAAGTGGATGATTAATATCGTGAAGAAAGGTAAGTTGGTTTACTTCGGCATCTACTGTGCCATCGTAGGCTTGGTTGCTATCACCTATAGTCTGGTTGGCTAATGGATTTCCACGGAGGCGAATTTATCTATATCAATAAGCCCTATCGGATGTCGTCATTCGGCGCGCTGGCTTTTGTTCGTACCCGCCTGTCAAGGGCGTTGCATGTGAAGCGACTGAAGACTGGCCATGCCGGTACGCTCGACCCATTGGCTACAGGTGTGCTGATTCTCTGTACGGGTAAGGCCACGAAGCGTATTGAGTCGCTGCAACTGGCTTCCAAGGAGTATACCGCAACGCTGCAACTGGGAGCTACGACGCCAAGCTACGACCGTGAGCATACGGTGAACATGACGTATCCCACGCGTCATATCACTCGCGAACTGATAGAAAGTGTGCTGCCACAGTTTGTTGGCGATATCCAGCAGGTGCCTCCTATCTATTCGGCTGTGATGGTCGACGGACATCGTGCCTACACGCTGGCACGTCAGGGTAGTGAGGCGGAACTGAAGGCTAAGACGATTCATATCGATGAGATAGAACTGACTGATTTCAACCCTGAGACGATGCAGATGAGCATCCGCGTGTCTTGTGGCAAGGGTACCTATATCCGCTCCCTGGCCCGTGATATCGGCGAAGCACTGGGAAGTGGTGCTTTCCTGACGGCTCTCTGTCGTACCCGTCTGGGCGATGTACGCATAGAGGACTGTCTGACACTGGATGAATTCCCAGCATGGCTGGAAGACAAATTATCAGTAAAGACAGATTAACATATTAACAAATATAATGTTATTATGTTACTGTGTCTTAAAGAAAATAAGTTACTGTGTCTTAAAGAAAAAAGTTATTGTATAAAATATGAAACTATCACAATTCAAATTCAAACTACCTGAGGAGTTGGTGGCTCTTTACCCGCCTCACCGTGCTTTTGAGAATGAGGACGGTACTGTTGATCGCGTGTACAACCGCGACCAGTGTAAACTGATGGTAGTGCACCGTAAGAGTGAGAAAATTGAAATCTTCAAGAAAGATGCTGATGGCAATGATACTGAAGAATTCATGACTTTCCGCAATCTGCTTGATTATTTTGATGAAGGCGATACTTTTATATTTAATGACACAAAGGTTTTTCCTGCCCGTCTCTATGGTACTAAGGAGAAGACTGATGCTCAGATAGAGGTGTTCCTGCTCCGTGAGCTCAATGAGGAGTTGCGTCTGTGGGATGTATTGGTTGAGCCAGCCCGTAAGATTCGTATCGGTAATAAACTGTTCTTCGATGGCGAGGGCCCAATGGTTGCCGAGGTGATTGATAACACTACCAGTCGTGGTCGTACATTACGCTTCCTCTATGATTGTCCTCACGATGAGTTCAAACGCGAACTGTTCTCTTTGGGTGAGGCTCCCCTGCCTCGCTATATCGTAGATCGTCGTAAGTCGGAACCCGATGATATGGAGCAGTTCCAGACGATTTTCGCAAAGAACGAGGGTGCTGTCACTGCACCGGCAACAGGTCTTCACTTCAGTCGTGAACTGATGAAGATGATGGAAATTCGTGGTTATCAGTTTGCTTATCTCACCGTTCATTGTAGTCTTGGTTCGTTTGATCCTATTGAAGTGGAAGATCTGACCAAACACAAAATGAATTCAGAGCAGGTAGAGATCACGCCTGAGACTTGTGAGATCGTGAATCGTGCAAAGGCAGAGGGACATCATATCTGTGCCGTTGGTGTCAGCACAATGCGTGCTACAGAGTCTTCTGTAGGTACGGATGGTATGTTGAAGGAGTTCAGTGGATGGACAAATAAGTTTATCTTCCCTCCTTACGACTTTGGATTGGCTGATTCTGTTATTACCAATTTCTATCATCCTGAGTCAACGATGATGATGGCTACAGCTGCTTTCGCTGGTTACGAACTTACCATTGAGGCATATAAGATTGCTATTAAGAATGGATTCAAGTTCGGCTGCTATGGCGACGCTATGCTGGTGGTGGACGATTGATGGTTATTGGGTAGTTGATAATTGACAATTGGGAGTTGTAAAGTTGCATCAGGTATATCTAGGACTTGGTTCCAATTTGGGAAACAAGGAGGAGAACTTGCGCAAAGCAATTAGTCTGATAAATGAGCAGATTGGTACAGTGGTGCGCCAATCTGCTCTTTTCTATTCCAAAGCCTGGGGCTATGAGTCCGAGAATCAGTTCGTAAATGTTGCTATCCTTGTAGAAACATCCCTTTCTCCTCATGAAGTTCTTAGTGTTAACCAACGCATCGAACGTCTGTTGGGTAAAACGCAGGCACATGCTACGGAAAGAAAGGAATCCGACTCCATGAATCATGAAGTCTTGGTGACTTACCATGATCGTCCCATCGATATAGA
>JAEEGG010016215.1_pt1 | contig 15502 bp, 13 predicted proteins | sample 9134161 | NCBI WGS metagenome assembly JAEEGG01 (sample SAMN16246543, study PRJNA631951) | gut metagenome | biome: gut microbiome; feature: rumen; material: CR-attached | host: Bos | place: Iran: Karaj | collected 2018-10
TCTATCCTAAACCGTGACCTGATCTATCCTATGACCTTTTCCCGTCTTCATTTCGCATATTTAACGACTGAAACGAAACAAGATTGCGAAAAAAGATGTATCTTTGCCGATGTAAACGAATAAAAGAAACATTATGCCAAAGATTTTCGAATACTTCGGATTCATCTTTTACTTCTACTCCAACGAGCACGAGCCGATTCATGTCCATGTGATGCACGGGACGAGGGAGAGCATTTTCGACCTCATCATGATGGCTGGCGAGTTGGCAGAACTGCATGTCAGGGAGAAGAAAGGTGCTGAGCCTCTGACAGAGAAGGACAAGCGCACGGCGGAGGAGTTCATCCGCAAATATCACAAGAACATCATCGACAAGTGGGTGAAGTTCTTCGTTATGAAACAGAGCGTCCGTAGTACGAATATCAAGAAAAAACTATAAGGAGGAACAGACATGGAGAGACTTTTCATCACCAAGGCAGAGAACATGGGCAATCTGACAGTTTGTCTGACGTTCAGCGACAACACCATGCAAACGGTGGACATCGGCGAGTTCATCCGTCGCCATCCCCATCCGCAGTACAATAAGTACCTCGACCCCCGCAAGTTCAGCCGCTTTGCCATTGAGAACGGCAACATCGTCTGGGGCAAGAACTGGGACTTGATTTTCCCTATGGAGCAGTTGTACGCGGGGACGGTTGTGTGATTCACAGCATAAGCGGATAGTCAAAACGCAAGGTCGGAGAACCGAAAGTCATGAAAGCCGAAAGAACCTGAGGATTATTATGCTTCAAAGAGATGACATAATGAGCGTTGACGCTATGATGGACGAACGCTACGGAAAGGTGGGAACACCAGAGCGCGAGGCATTCCGCAAGGCTGCGATTGAGCAAGTGCAGTTGGAGCTTGCTTCTACTGCCGAGCGTGAGCAGGCTCGACCGAAGGTCAAGGAGGCTTACGCCTATTGCGTGGGGCAGATTATCAGCGATGCACGGAAGCGCGAGAAGGTCACCCAACAGGAATTGGCTCAGCGTGTGGGAACCAATAAGTCGTATATCTCTCGCATAGAGAATGGCAGCGTGGAGCCAGGTGCAGGTATGTTCCTCAGAATCCTCAGCGCCCTTGGTCTTCGCTTTGAAGTGTCGCAACCATTGGCATTTTGATAATTGAAACCATATATAATATTAATGTGTAACATCAAAACAGATATGCCAATGGATAGATAAAAGATAATTGGACATAAGACTGAACGTCCACTTTTGATTCTTGTCTTTCGACAATTGGGGAATTAGACAAAGTTATCAAGAACTTAAGTAGATAGTTCACGCCGTTCGGCGTGGGCATTTACTCGTTTAAGATAACAGGTTATCCCCAATACCTCGAAAGACGTAAGCGAAGTAGATTGCTCACGTTTTCTTTTGCGTAAATTTCAACAACTTATCAAATACAAACAATTATGAATCAATTAAAAACATCAATCCTATTTTTTTTGATTATCTGTATGTTTACTACAAAGTCTTATGCTTATGATATTGCAGTAGAGAATGCAGATGGTTTAACCATTTACTATAGTTACACCAATAATGGAACTGAACTAGAAGTTAGAGGATCTGAAACTTCTTATAACGGAGTAGTTGATATTCCGGGAACTGTAACGTTTATGAATAGAACCCGCAACGTAACATCCATAGGCAGTTCTGCTTTCTATGAGCGTAAAGACATAACATCGGTAACTATTCCTAATGGCGTAACATTGATTGGTGATAAAGCATTTATGTATTGCTATTACCTTATTTCAATAACAATCCCAAATAGTGTGACATATATTGGTAATTATGTATTCCATGAATGTATTAGACTTGAGTATGTTGATATCCCCCAAAATGTTACATTCATTGGCAATAATGCTTTCTATGACTGTAGGAGTATAGCATCTATCGTCATTCCAGATAAAATAGAATCAATTAACAAAAGTACTTTTGATAACTGTAGTGGTTTACTCTCAGTCACAATCCCCAATAGTGTAACTTCCATTGGGAAACAGGCATTCTTTAACTGCCGTAGTTTGACTTCTATAAACATACCCACTTCTGTTACATCAATTGACAGTGAAGCTTTTTACCATTGCAGTGGCCTGTCATTTTTGGAGATTCCAAACAGCGTGACATCTATTGGTAAGTCAGCATTTTCAGAATGCGAAGGGCTGACCTATGTGAGCATAGGTAACAGCGTTACATACATCGGGGATTACGCTTTTAGTGTTGATTTACCTGTCGTTATTTCGCAAATAGAGAATCCCCTCAAAATAGGCTACCCATTTACTACGAACACATTTAAGAACTCTACATTGTATGTTCCTGAAGGAACAATTGAGAAGTATAAAGAAACTGAAGGTTGGAATGAGTTTCTATTCATCGAAACAATTACAGAACTTGAATCAAAGTTGTTCAAGCTAACTTACAATGTTGATGGTGAGGAATATAAAGTATGTGAGATGAAATATGGTTCGGTAATCACTCCAGAAACAGAACCAGAACGTGAAGGCCATACTTTTTCAGGTTGGAGCGTGATTCCAGAAAAAATGCCACCATACGACGTAACTGTGAATGGCTCTTTTTCCATCAACACATACACGCTAACTTATATAGTTGATGGTGAAGTATATAAGACAAGCCAAATAGTCTATGGCACAACCATTACACCTGAAGAATCTCCTACCAAGACAGGCTACACCTTCTCTGGATGGGACGAAGTGCCTTCAACAATGCCAGCAAAGGATGTTACTGTAAACGGAACTTTCGCTATCAATAATTACATGCTGACATATTTTGTAGACGGAGAGGAATACAAGACCTTTGAAATTTTATTCGATACTGCAATAACACCTGAAGCTGAACCCACAAAAGAGGGCTATACGTTCTCTGGCTGGAGTGATATTCCAGAAACCATGCCTGCTAATGATGTGACAGTAACAGGCTCGTTCATTGTCAACAAGTATCAAGTAACGTATGTCGTCGATGGAGAGGTGTTTGCAACAGACTATGTAGAGTATGGCGCAACCATTGTTCCGCCCGATGTAGATGAAAAGGAAGGTTTCACATTCTCTGGTTGGGCCGATGTTCCTGAGACGATGCCTGCTCATAATATAACCATCTATGGCAGCTTTACCTCTGGAATTGCAGAAATCCTGCTGGCAACTCATCATGATGTGCGTATTTACTTGCCGAATGGTAAGAAAGTTGACAAACTGCAAAAAGGGTTGAACATCTTGGTTCTTGAAGATGGTACAGTCAAAAAGGTTATAATAAAATAGAATTTCTTAGAATATCACATCATGGGGGCACTTCATTACCCCCATGATTCCTCAAGGATTAATAGCATTATTAAGAGATTATCAACATGGAGAATAAATTGTCTTTTAGAACGAAGCCTGTGTATGTCTTAATAGACAAATATGAGAGGTATTCCTTTAATTATCAAGGTTGGACAGTATCTGATAATTATTTGTTGAATGAGAATAGTGCTCGTCATTCTCAGTATTCAATATGTATAACCTCGCCAAACATTTCAAATCAAGACGAATTGGCTGACTATAGCTTTCACGGACAGAAAATTGTAGATATAATTACAGAGTTGATTCCGATTTGTGGACTGCCATCATTGAACAGTCCAAGGCTCAAGAGTTTTTTCAGTAACAAGGCTCTTGTAGATTATAGATCTGCCCCAAACGGATGGAGTTCAAATTATGCAACTATTCTATCATCGCTTAATAGAGAAAGTGACAACAATTGTCACTTAGAAATTAAGGTTGAAGGGTTTATTCAATATTCAGTATTAGAGAAATCTCCATTATATGAAATACAGCATATGCTGGAACTTTATGATGGTGCTAAAGACCATATAAAGTTTTTGTTGTTTTTGAACAATTCTATTCTATCTGCTAATGATATAAATGTGTTTATGCTTATTGGCAAGGCCCTTGAGATGATAAATGACATTTATCCGTACAAAAATCATCAAGGGTCAAAAGACCGACGCATTGAACAATATTTCCCAGAACTTTTAGATGTCTTTAAAGACACTACCATCAAAACGCTGTTAAATTGGTCAAATAATCGTAAAGAGACTAGGCACTATAATGATAATAAAAATGAAAAAAAATCACACGAGTCTCTAAGTGATGATGAAAGAAAGACTCTTTATAGGTGTTCAACCATCTTAATTGTCAATGTTATAAGGCATGCTTTGAAGTTACCACAAAGGTCTATTGTTTTTGAATGATGCAGGTATGTGAATTCTTTAATTATAGCCCCGTGGCTGTTCTGCCACGGGGCTGCTGAAAATGCAAGTAAAATAGTACCATAGTGGACTCCAACGGGTTATACATCTCAACCCTCATCCTGCTAACAGTGCGACATCTCAATGCGCATCCTGCATTTTCTTAGGGGATTTATACCCTTTCGGGCTACCCCATTCCCGTCTCAACCTCAGAAGTTGCGACTCCATTTCTCTTGAAACAGTGCCGTAGAGCTTCCAAGTCCTCGGGCGTCGATTCGGGGCAGGCCACCCCTATTTGCCGTCTAAGATTGACGGCGGCATTATAGTCTCTGTCATGGCGTGTAAGACAATTTGGACACGTCCAAACTCTTGTATCTTGTGTCACTTTGTCATTTACATAACCGCAATGTGAACAGGTCTTTGACGATGGAAAATATTGACCGACCTCCTTAACTTCGCAGCCATAGACCTCGGCCTTTTCCTCTATCATCTTTCTTATTTGATACATTGCTACATCTACCACATCACTTTCTCTCTTTCGCTTTACACTCTTTCTTTTAGCGGTTTGTCCCATTGTCCTTGTTTCCAAATGCTCCAAACAAATATGCTTGTAATTTCTAACTATGGTAGATGTCATCTTGTGCAGATAATCCTTTCGCTGGTCACCCACTTCACGATATGCCTTGGCTAAACGTGCTGCTGCTTTCTTGAAGTTGTTACTAGATTTCATACCAGCTTTCCGTTCTTCTTTAGTATTAGCATGAACATGGTGATTCATTTCTTTTGCACGTCGCGCAATTTTCGCTCTTCCACTGGCTCTCGAAAGACGGTGGTTCACACAAATACCATCAGAGAGGGTCGCCATACGTTTCAGTCCGACATCAATGCCAACAGCCAAATCATTTCCTGTTGCAGGATGATGGTGCGAGAGATATTCTTGATCCGTTGCCAATACGCAAAATGTAGCATAGAACTTGTCGGCATGCTGACGAATAATCACATGTTCCAGCTTTCCCTCGTATCGTAGCCGCTCACACATCTTTAGCCATCCGATACGCGGTATATACACATATTGCCGTTTCTTGTTCAGATTGTGGGGAATTGACACGAATGCAACCGAATTACGGTTTGTGTCGGAAAGGTGGCAGTCCGTACCTGCAAAGTACGCACTCCCATGACCGCGTTTGCGTATTTTCTTGCGTGGCTTCCCTACTTTCCAATCGCGTTTCTTTACGCTTTTTCGGAAATTGCTATATGCTTTCCCAAGATTGCGGAATGCCTCTTGTGTTACATGACTACTTGATTCTTCCACAAATGGAAATTCTTCGTGTTTAATAGCATTGAAGTGTTGTCTAACGATGCTCCATGTAGGATTTTCCTTTGCGGCATACATACGCTCCCATTCCTTCAACCCCCAATTATAAGCGAGGCGAGCCAAACCAAAACACTTCAGAATATTAGTTTTCTGCTTATTGTTCAGCTTAATTTCTATCCTTTGGCGAAGATGAAGCATATATGACGACTTTTAGATTCCAAATATAATCAAAAATACACAAAGTATAGCAGCCATAACCAACAAATATAGTTAAAAGGAGGCACTTTTCATTATTTTTAGCCTGTATAATTCATAGAGGTTTTCTCATCTCTGATTTGTAGCTGTTTATCTTATGGCATTGGCCTCACGCGATAGGATAGTGTCGGATTACAATGTGTTATGATGAGTTTTTTGAATTCAGCATAGCTTTTCCGCTTCATTTACAGTCCGGTTTATGACATATGGGCACAAAAAGCTTACGTCCCCAGCTCGGTCGGATTTGCAATCTGACCGCTATTGAATATAAGCATTTGCAATGCGATTTTGCGGACTGCAAGTCTTGATACTCGCAGCAGTCGGATTTCAAAATCCAACTGAGCATAACGATAGAGAGCGGTGCCCCGCTTCGGCGGACGGCACCGCCCTCCTTCTCTCTCTCCCAGCAGAAGAAAAGAATCAATAAACGTGAGACGAAGATGAACAACATGCCGCGCCGACATCCTCAGTCTTATCGAGGAAGCTTTTTCTTCTTGCCGCCTACCTCAAAGGTGTATTTCTCTGCAATGAGGAAGTCAGAGACTGCAATAAAATATGTACAGATGTTCATAAAAACCGCACTAAAATAATTGCAAAAATACGCATTTTTTTCGCACCGAATATAGTGCAAAAATAGTAAAATATTGATGGTGCTGGGTATCATGTATCATGGTCTATAGTAGCTATTTTATGGTGTAAACTGCGTTAATCTTCCAAAATCGTTTTGCTACATCAGCTTTATTTCGTACTTTTGTCCGTACTATTATAGTACACAATGTTTAACTTTTAAACTTTAACTATCATGAAAAAGTATTTAGCAGAACTTGTTGGTACGTTTGTACTCACGTTCTTGGGTTGCGGCGCAGCCGTTGCCCTGGGTTGTGGTGCCGATACGGCATCTATCGTAGGAACCGCCATTGCCTTTGGCTTGGCAGTAGTAGCGATGGCCTATACCATCGGTGGCATCTCTGGTTGCCATATCAATCCTGCTATCACGCTGGGCGTGTTCATCAACGGTGGCATCAGTGCCAAGGATTGTGCCATGTACATGGTGTTCCAGGTTATCGGCGCATGTCTGGCAGCTGCTTGTCTGGCAGGTATCGTAGCTACTGACCCCAGTCTGGTCATCACCACCGCAACGGGTGCCAATGCTTGCACATACGGCACGACCAACGGTCTGATTGTAGAGATTGTGCTCACCATGCTCTTCGTGCTTGTAGTGCTGGGTGCCACTTCGAAGACCAATGGTGCTACCAATAACTTCGCAGGTCTGGCTATCGGCCTGTCGCTCATTCTGATTCACCTCGTTGGCATTCACTTCACTGGCACATCTGTGAACCCTGCCCGCTCTATTGGTCCTGCTCTGTTCGAGGGTGGTAAGGCTCTGGCCGACCTCTGGGTGTTCATCGTAGGCCCGCTGGTGGGTGGCGCACTCGCAGCTTGCATTTGGAAGATCATTGAGCCTGCATCTGATCAGAAGTAAATATTTTTTGCTAACTTCGTTTAGCATTTTCAGCCTGCGGATTCATCGGAAGTAACGGATTGAATTAAAAAATCCGAAAAACCGATAAATCCGCAGCCCTTTTTTTATGATTTACGAAAGATTTCTGTAATTTTGTGGTCAAATTAAAATTCAACCAACGTTTTAATTCTATTTTAATTATGGTAAACTACAAGGAATTAGGTCTCGTGAATACCCGCGAGATGTTCAAGAGAGCAGTAGCCGGTGGCTATGCTATCCCCGCTTTCAACTTTAACACAATGGAGCAGATGCAGGCCATCGTTCAGGCTGCCGTGGAGACGAAGTCACCCGTTATCATGCAGGTGTCTAAGGGCGCACGCAACTATGCCAACGCTACCATTCTGCGCTATATGGCTGAGGGCGCTGTGGCATACGCCAAGGAGCTGGGTTGCGAGCATCCTGAGATTGTGCTTCACCTGGATCATGGTGACAGCTTCGAGCTCTGCAAGGATTGCATCGATATGGGCTTCTCAAGCGTGATGTACGATGGCAGCTCACTGCCCTACGAGGAGAACATCAAGATTTCTCGTCAGGTGGTTGAGTATGCTCATAAGTATGATGTGACTGTTGAGTGTGAGCTCGGCGTGCTGGCAGGTGTTGAGGATGAGGTTGCCTCAGAGGTAAGCCACTACACCAAGCCCGAGGAAGTAATCGACTTCGCTACCCGTACTGGTTGCGACTCTCTGGCTATCTCTATCGGTACTTCTCACGGTGCCTATAAGTTCAAGCCCGAGCAGTGCACACGCGACCCGAAGACTGGCAAGCTCGTTCCTCCTCCATTGGCATTCGACGTGCTGCATGAGATTGAGAATAAGCTCCCCGGATTCCCCATCGTGCTCCACGGTTCTTCTTCAGTTCCTCAGGACGAGGTCGATACCATCAACAAGTTCGGTGGCAACCTGCCCGACGCAGTGGGTATTCCCGAAGAGCAGCTCCGCGAGGCTTCGAAGAGCGCTGTTTGCAAGATCAACATCGACTCTGACTCACGTCTGGCTATGACCGCTGCCGTTCGTCAGTACCTGGCTGAGCATCCCGATCACTTCGATCCTCGTCAGTATCTGAAGCCCGCTCGCGAGAACATGAAGAAGATGTACATCCACAAGATTGTAGATGTGCTCGGTTCCGACGGCAAGCTTGCTCAGTAATCCTTTCAGCAAGCATCTGAATACAAAAATGGAGCTCTCCAGCGCTGGAGAGCTCCATTTTTTTGTTCATGCTATTTTCTATCGCTTGTTGCGAAAGAAGTCCTGCATCAGTTCGCGACATTCATCTTCGAGCACACCGCCTACACATTCGGCCTTGGGGTGCAACACGTGGGGGGCATATTTGCGGAAACCACGTTTCTCGTCGGGTGCACCATAGACGATGCGCGGTATTTGAGCCCACCCGATGGCTCCGGCACACATCGGACAAGGTTCCACCGTGACGTAGAGCGTGCAGTCGGTGAGATACTTTCCCCCCAGCTCGTTAGCTGCCATCGTGATGGCCTGCATCTCGGCGTGTGCGGTCACGTCGCAGAGCGTTTCCGTGAGATTATGAGCTCGGGCAATGATGCGGTCGCGGCACACGATGACCGCCCCGATGGGTATCTCGCCTTTTGCCTCAGCCTTGTGGGCCTCGTCGAGCGCCCGCTGCATGTATTGTTCGTCTTTGGACATAGTTTCAGTAAGTTCAAGAAGCGGTGCATCCCGATGGGGGGGGACGCACCGCTTTTCGTTCTGTTGTCACAGGTCGGGATTAAGCCTCAACGGGCTTGTTGTTTGCCTTGAAGCTCTCAAGATCTTCCACCTTGAAGTTCTTGATGTAGGCAGCCTTGCCAATGACATTCTCCTCAGCCATGCGCACATAGACGTTGGCACTCTTCTCAAACAGCTCGGGAGCCTCAGCGGCATCGCGCAGGATGAGCAGCGACATCACCAGCTCGCAGGTCATGTCGTAGAGGCGACGTGCCAGGAAGTCGAAGGCATCCTGATTGTCGAGCGACTTGGCGTAGTTCAGGGCATCCTCATAGATGGGGATGAGTTTCTCCACACGAGCCTTGAGGGAAGTAAGGGAGGTGTTGGTTGCTACTGAGTCGCAACTTACGGTGGAGAGCATGTCCTTGATGTTCTGCAGCATGGTGCCGTTCGAGATGTAGCGGATGGCAGCCACGACTTGCAACTGGGTGGTTCCCTCATAGATGGAGAAAATGCGGGCGTCGCGATAGAGGCGCTGGCTCTTGTACTCCATGATGAAGCCCGAGCCGCCATGAATCGAGATGGCATCGTAGGCATTCTGGTTGGCGTACTCAGAGTTCATGCCCTTGGCCAGTGGTGTGAAGGCATCGGCCAGGCGCTGGTATTTCTTCAACTCCTGCTTCTCCTCGGGTGTGAGGGCGCGGTCGCGTGAAATATCCTCCAAGCACTTGTAGATGTCAACGTAGCAGGCTGTCTGATAGAGCAGCGAGCGCCCTGCATCGAGCTTGGCCTTCATGCGAGCGAGCATGTCGTAAACGGCAGGGAAGTTGATGATCTTCTCACCAAACTGAGCGCGCTCCTTGGCATAGGCCAGTCCTTCGTTGTAAGCCTCTTGAGAGAGACCCACCGACTGTGCAGCGATACCCAGACGGGCACCGTTCATCAGGGCCATCACATACTTGATGAGGCCCAGACGGGTGCTGCCGCAGAGCTCTGCCTTCGCATTCTTATAGGTCAGCTCACAGGTAGGTGAACCGTGAATACCGAGCTTGTGCTCAATGTGGCGAACGTTGACACCACCGTTGCGCTTGTCGTAGATGAACATTGACAGGCCGCGTCCGTCCTTGGTGCCTTCCTCCGAGCGAGCCAGCACAAGGTGAATGTCGGAGTCGCCGTTGGTGATGAAACGCTTCACACCGTTCAGTCGCCAGCAGTTCTCCTTCTCGTCGAACGTTGCCTTCAGCATCACGCGCTGCAGGTCCGAACCGGCATCGGGCTCAGTCAGGTCCATCGACATGCCCTCACCTGCACAAACACGGGGGATGTACTTCTGGCGCTGTTCCTCTGATCCGAACTCATAGAGCGTGTCTATACAGCTCTGCAATGACCAGATGTTCTGGAAGCCGGCATCGGCAGCCGAGATAATCTCGCTCAGCATGGAGAACACTGCGTTAGGCAGGTTCAGACCACCGTAGCGACGGGGCATAGAAACACCCCACAGGCCAGCCTTGCGTGTGGCATCAAGGTTCTCGAAAGTCTTGCTTGCATAAATCATGCGTCCGTTCTCAAGGTGCGGCCCTTCGAGGTCAACGCTCTCCGAGTTGGGAGCAATGATGTTGGCAGCCACGTCGCCAGTGATGTCGAGAATCTGCTTGTAGTTCTCGATGGCATCGCTCAGGTCAACGGGAGCATAGTCATATTCTTTCGCATCAGCGAAACCCTTTTCTTTCAGCTCGACGATACGAGCCATCAGGGGATGGTTCAAGTAGAACCCGATCTCAGGATGATCGCTATAATAGTTTGCCATAATTAATTATCTTTTTTAAATGTGATATATAAAGCCCATACGACACATACAATTTTTGTTATATAAAAAAAACTGTAGATGCTCGAAATAATTATTGGTGTGAAATTGAATTGTGGCTGAATGACATTAAAAATGACAGAACACGCTTCAATGCACAAGTAAATTATCAGTAAAAGCTTTATCCTCTTCATTCTATTTACTGTTCTGCTTATAATACTTGATCAGTTTGGGAACAACCTCTTCAACAGTACCGTTAATCACGTAGTCGGCAATCTTGTTGATGGGTGCATCTGGATCGCTGTTGATGCTGATGATGATGCCCGAATCCTGCATGCCAGCGATGTGCTGAATCTGTCCAGAGATACCGCAGGCGATATAGACCTTCGGATGAACGGTGACACCTGTCTGACCAATCTGACGGTCGTGATCCAGCCAGCCTGCATCCACAGCAGCACGGCTACCGCCCACCTCGCCATGCAGCACCTTAGCCAGCTGGAAGAGTGCATCGAAGTTTTCCTTCGACCCTACACCATAGCCACCGGCAACCACGATGGGCGCACCCTTCAGGTTGTGCTTGGCAGCCTCCACGTGGTGGTCGAGCACCTGCACAACGAATGCCTCGGGGCTTACATATTTCTTCACGTCGGGATAGACCTGCTCACCGATGCACTGACCCTCGTACAGAGCCTTCTGCATCACGCCTGAGCGCACGGTAGCCATCTGGGGACGATGGTCGGGGTTCACGATGGTAGCCACGATGTTGCCACCGAAGGCGGGACGAATTTGATAGAGCAGTTGGTCATAGTGCTTGCCAGTCTTGGCATCGTCATACGGGCCAATCTCCAGCTCGGTGCAGTCGGCTGTCAGACCGCTGGTGAGCGATGACGACACACGGGGACCGAGGTCACGGCCAATCACCGTAGCACCCATCAGACAGATCTGCGGCTGTTCCTCCTTGAAGAGGTTCACCAGAATGTCGGTGTGGGGAGCCGAAGTGTAGGGGAACAGTCCCGGTGCATCGAAGACGAAGAGCTTATCTACGCCGTAGGGGATGATCTGTTCTTCCACCTTTCCCTTGATGTCGGTGCCTATCACCACAGCATGGAGCTCCACGCCCAGCTCATTGGCAAGCTTGCGACCCTTGGTCAGCAGTTCCTGAGAAACTTCCTGTACCTGAGTACCTTCTATCTCGCAATATACAAAAACAGCCTCACCCCCGGCCCCTCTCCGATTGGAGAGGGGAGTGGTTACCTCTGCTGTTTGCATTTTATCTTGTGTATCCATATCCTTCTGTTCTTTAATATTTATGGAATTTTTTATTTGTATGATGATAAAGTCTATATACTCCCCTCTCCAATCGGAGAGGGGTTGGGGGTGAGGCTTTTTAAATGATCTTCTCTCCCACCAATTCCTTTACAAGTCCCTCGATGTCAGCATCAGAAGCCGTTAAGGTCTTCGACTCCTTTGCCTGGAACACAATGTTCTTGATGCCCTTCACCTTGGTGGGCGATCCAGCCAAGCCGCACTGGTTCACGTCGCCGTCCACATCGGCCACACTCCACTGGTTGAGGATGGCACCACGAGCCCCCCCTACTGCCCCCGAGGGGGCTTCGTTAGTCTTCGTGCTTGTGGCTATAGTAGCCCCCTCGGGGGCAGTCTGGGGGGCAGGAGCTTCCAATGGGCAGTGATCCCATTTATGCGCCATCACTAACTTCGCATTGCGGGGGCGACAGGGAGCAGCGCTTCCGTTCACGGTGATCACCACGGGCAGCGGAGCCTCAACGGTCTCCACGCCGCCATCGATGACACGCTTGATGGTGGCCTTGCCATCCTTCACGCTCAGCACCTCTTCAGCGTATGTCACCTGGTTCAGGCCCAACTTCTGAGCCACCTGAGGACCCACCTGAGCAGTATCGCCATCGATGGCCTGACGACCACCAATCACGATATCTACATCGCCAATCTTCTTGATGGCGGTAGCGAGGGCGTAAGAGGTAGCCAGCGTGTCGGCACCGGCAAACAGGCGGTCGGTCAGCAACCAGCCCGTATCGGCTCCGCGATAGAGTCCCTGACGGATAATTTCACCTGCACGTGGAGGACCCATCGTGAGGATTCCTACTGTTGAGCCAGGATTCTGCTCTTTCAAGCGGAGCGCCTGCTCTAATGCGTTCAAGTCTTCTGGATTAAAGATGGCAGGTAAGGCAGCTCGGTTCACGGTACCTTCAGCGGTCATGGCGTCCTTACCCACATTTCGGGTGTCTGGCACTTGTTTGGCCAGTACAACAATTTTTAAAGCCATATTATATATAATAATGTGTAAAATAGAAATCGCCTGTTGGTGTGTTGTGCGCACACAGTGCTTTTCTTTTGCGGGTGCAAAGTTACGTTTTTTAAGTCATTTCACAAAGCAAAATAAGTAAAAACAGCACATTTTGCGTGAAAATGTGCACAGTTTTCTTCATTTGTGCATGCTTTTTCCGATTTTATGAATCTGTGCGAATAATTTTTTGGAATGATTCCATCATTATGCTGGCAAAATAATGAATAATATCAAGCAAGCGGTCATTACTTTCTTCTTCCAGCTATTGAAAGGTGGGTAACTTAAATAAGTCATGTTAATTTTGAAGGCAAATCTGTTAAAAAAATCCGCTGTGAAAACGGCTGCGAAAATCTTCGTTCTGGAGAGAAATAAGCAGTTTTGTGTTCACTTAGCCTGCCAAAGCTGTTGTCTTATTTCGGAACTATCTGTTCAATATCACTTATTTTGGCCAATTATCAGCCTCCATTTTCCTCTTTTTCTGCTAAGTGTAGTCTCTTTTATCTCTGTTTTGGGGTCAAACGGTGCCACGTTTCATCCTAAATCACGACATGTTCTTGGCCACTTCACGTCACGATTTAGGTTAAATCGTTTCACGATATAGCCTAAACCGTATGACCATCTATCCTAAACCCCATCGTGAAATAGCCTAAACCGCAGAAAATCCTTGATTATGAGCCACTTAAATCGTGTCTATTTCGTAACCTACTGATTGCCAAGCGGTTGCAAAAAGCCCAATACTCGCCTATTTCCAACCGTCCGAACGTTTCCTGACTTCCACGCGATTCTCACGCGAGTAACTGTTAATTTTAGAAACAGAAATTAACAGATATGGAATTTTCCTTTTCTTAAAAAAGATTAATCATTCCACCGCTCATTCTCTCTTTTTGCTAAAAAAACATATCTTTGCACGTTACATGTTTTAGAAGTAACTAAAAACTAATAAAATACTAATTAAAACTATTAAGACCTCTAATTCTGAAAAGATCACATTAAGAATGAAACGAATACTAACAGCTTTTGCTGCCCTGAGCATCATGGTTGGTGCTCAGGCGCAGAACTTCGACAATCTGCCCGACCCGATAGAAGACGTGAACAAGGTGGTGGACAATACACCCGACTCCATAGCCAAGGCACTCATGTCGCGCCCCAAGCCGGGCAGCACCCGCAAAGGCAACCAGCCCGTGCTCTTCCTTGTGGGCAACTCTACCATGCGCAACGGAACGAAGGGCAACGGCTCGAACGGACAGTGGGGATGGGGTTATTATGCCAACAAGTATTTCGATGCTGAGAAGATTGCCGTTGAGAACCAGGCACTGGGCGGTATGTCAACCCGTACGTTCTACACCGACCTGTGGCCTGCCGTGCGCAAGGCACTGAAGCCGGGCGACTGGGTGATTGTGTCGATAGGACATAACGACAACGGCGAGTTCTTCGATGCCAAAAGAGCGCGTGCCGTCATCCCTGGTGTTGACCCCGACACGATGTATGTGGGCTTCAATCAGCGCACACAGCGTCAGGACACCGTCTATAGCTACGGTACCTACCTGCGTAAATATATAAGTGAGATACGGGCCAAGGGAGCCAACCCCATCCTGATGTCGCTCACGCCGCGCAATGCCTACGATGCACAGGGCAAGACCATCCGCAAACCCCAGACGGAATGGGCGGCATACGTGGCTGCTACGGAAGGTGTACCCTTTGTTGACCTGAACGAGCGCTCAGGACAGAAGCTCGACAGCTATAGCCCATGGAAGAAAAACTATCACTTTCAGGGTGATAAGATCCATACATCGAAGTTCGGTGCCGAGATGAATGCGCGCAGCGCTGCCGAAGGATTGTGGGAGAGCACGAACCCGCAGCTGAAGCCCCTGCAGCAGATGATGCAGAACGTGGAGCCGCAGCTGTGCGACTTCCAGCGCGAGGAGGGCAAGCCCGTGGTGTTCTTCACTGGCGACTCTACCGTGAAGAATGCCGACAAGGAAGACGACGGCATGTGGGGATGGGCAGCACAGGCTGCCACCGTGTTCGACACGACGAAGGTCACACTCTGCAATGCCGCCAAGGCAGGTCGCAGCACCCGTTCGTTTATTCGCGAAGGGCTGTGGGACAAGGTCTATCACTCCTTGCAGCCAGGCGACTTCGTCACCATACAGTTTGGTCATAACGACATTTGTCCTATTACCGACAAGAAAGCCCGTGGTGTGATACCTGGTACCCAGGACACTTGTCACGTCTATCAGCTGGACAACGGAACTTACGAACTGGTATATAGCTTCGGGTGGTATCTGAAGAAGATGATTGACGACGTGCGCGAGAAAGGTGCCACGCCCATCCT
>JAEEGG010016220.1_pt1 | contig 15498 bp, 8 predicted proteins | sample 9134161 | NCBI WGS metagenome assembly JAEEGG01 (sample SAMN16246543, study PRJNA631951) | gut metagenome | biome: gut microbiome; feature: rumen; material: CR-attached | host: Bos | place: Iran: Karaj | collected 2018-10
TTGATTTTACTGAAAAACCGAGCCCTCAACGTTTACACGGCGAGGGCTCGTTATCGCAACGCCGAGCGCTCGCCGTTTCGATAACGAGCCCTCGGCAACTAGTTGAATTCAAAGGAACGGTTCAGTCAATCCCCAAATGCGGTTCTGGAAATCCCCAAATGTGGTTCAGTCAATCCCCATGTGCGTTTCTGAAAAATCTATAAGCGCTGGAGACAAACATTTCACTTATGGGCATAAAAAAAGGCTCGACGCTTCGAGCCAATCTTGTTAACCTTAAATCTAATACTATGAAAAACACGATGCAAAGGTAGCGCTTTTTTTCATACTTCCTAAATTTTAAGTGACTTTTTTGCACTTAATCCGTCATTTCTTGACGAGTGTCAACAAATGGGACGTAATAAGCAGTTTTTTGATATTATTTTTGTATCTTTGCAGTCAAATTGTTTTTTCGCTAAGGATTTAGGATTGAAAAGGACTTTGATTATTTACGACCAACATAGACAAATCGTTGAGAATCAGAAAGACAAGGTTGCTACCATAGGTTTTTTTGATGGTGTGCATCGTGGGCATTGCTGTCTCATTCATCAGGTGATTGAGGAAGCGAAAAAACGTGGACTGAAGTCGGTGTTGCTCACCTTCCCCGAGCATCCTGCCAAGGTGCTGCGCCCCGACGTTGAGATGAAATTACTCACCATTCAAGAGGAAAAGGAGGAACTTCTTGCCACATCGGGTGCGGACTTCGTAGCTTTCCTTCCTTTCACCCGTGAACTCGCACAACTTTCAGCACATGACTTCATGCAACAGGTGCTGAAAGAGCAATTGCAGGTGAAGGTGCTGGTCATTGGATATGACCATCGTTTCGGACATAACCGCGATGAAGGGTTCGAGGATTATGTGCGCTATGGCAAGGAATTGGGCATTGAAGTGGTGCAAGCGAAGGAATTGGATTGTGGCAAGCACGTCAGTTCGTCCACCATTCGTAAGGCTTTGGCGCAAGGGGATGTGGCTGTTGCTCAGGACTATTTGGGCTATCCCTATTTCTTGGAGGGAGAAGTGGTGGAGGCGTTCCACATCGGTCGGAAGATTGGTTTCCCCACAGCAAACATCCATGTCAGCCATGATAAGTTGATTCCTCAGAACGGAGTCTATGCCGTGTCAGTCCGATTAGAAGATGGCACCGAAGCCTACGGAATGCTCAACATCGGCAGTCGCCCCACATTGGACAATGGTTCGCACGTGAGCATCGAAGTCCATATCTTCCATTTCCACGAAAACATCTATGGCAAGCATCTCCGCATCTCTTTCCTTAAATATATTAGGAAAGAACAGAAGTTCGACAGTTTGGAAAAACTCCAAGCACAATTGGAGCGTGACAAGGAAGAATGTGAGAAATTAAGAATGAAGAATGTAGAATGAAGAATAGTCGCTTCGCTCCGAATGAAGAATTCATTTTAGGTTTTTCTAATTTTCATTCTACATTCTTAATTCTTCATTCTTCATTTCATCACATCGTAGGTTCGTTCCTCACGAGCATGGATGATGTTTTCCTATTCTGTGACAAATCATGAGAAATTGGATGATGGATGAGTGGGTTTTCAGGGATTTTCTATAACTTTGCGTGCAAAACTAATTGTATAGAAAGACTATGAGAATCAGATTTAAACATGGTTTGACGGACCTCTCCAAATCTCTTGTGAGGGGAGAGAAGGCGTTGGCTTTGGCATTGGCATTGGCTGGAATGCTTGTGGCTAACGCTCAAGAAAGAACCGACAAGGGTGGAGTGCAGAATGAGATTGTGCCTGATTGGGAGAATCCTCAGATGATTGGCAAGAACAAATTGCCGTATCACTCAACGCTGCAATTGCCTTCGCGAGAGGGAGCGTGCAAGGAGATTCGTTCTCTCGATGGGCGATGGCGTTTCCATTGGGCAAAAGACCCACAGTCGCGTCCTGTCGATTTCTATCGCTCCGGCTACGATGTGAGTGGTTGGGATTTCATCACTGTGCCTGGAAACTGGCAGATGCAGGGCTATGGAAAGCCTATTTATACCAATATTCCTTTTCCTTTCAAGAGTGACCAACCACGTGTGACCAGTGAGCCACCTCGTGACTGGTATGCTTACGACCATCGCAATCCTGTGGGTTCGTATGTTACTGATTTTACCGTCTCCGAAGATGAACTCAAGCAGAATATCATCCTTCATTTTGGAGGTGTGAAGTCGGCAATGTATGTGTGGGTGAATGGAAAGGAGGTGGGTTATAGCCAGAATCCGATGTCGCCAGCCGAGTTCGATGTGACTCGTTTTCTCCATGCAGGAAGCAACCGCTTGGCAGTGGAGGTGTATCGTTGGAGCGATGGCAGTTACCTGGAGGACCAAGACATGTGGCGACTGAGTGGCATCTATCGTCCCGTTCAGTTGTGGATTCGTCCCTTGCAACACATGGCTGATTACACGATTACGGCAGTGCCTTCAGCCGATTTCAGTCGTGCCGATGTGAAAGGTAAAGTGATGCTTTGTAATTTAGGAATAAAAGCTGTGAAGGGCATGACGCTTCGGATGAAATTCGGCAATTTGAGTATGGAACGTCGTGTGGATTTGCTGAAAGCGAAAGATACGATAGCTGTGGAACTGGCGAAAACCTTAGAGCGCCCACGTTTGTGGTCGTCTGAGAAGCCCAACCTTTATGATGTATCTGTCGAGTTGATGGATGCTCAGGGAAAGGTGTTAGAGCATTTCGACACGCATTTCGGCGTGAGAAAAGTGGAAGTGCGTGGCGAGGTGATGAAGGTGAATGGACGAAATGTGAAACTGCGAGGCGTGAACCGTCACGACCACCATCCACGAACAGGACGTTATGTGGATGCTGCTACCTTGGAAAAGGACGTGCGACTGATGAAACAGGCGAATATCAATTTCCTGCGTACTTCGCACTATCCCGACATGCCTTTTCTTTATGAATTATGCGACCGCTATGGCATCTACGTGATGGATGAGGCATGTCAGGAAAGTCACGGTTATGGCATTGGCAACAAGATTATCGGTGATAATCCTCAGTGGGTGAAGGCACACGTGGACCGTGCACGTTCCTTGGTGGAAAGGGACAAGAATCATCCGAGTATCATTATTTGGTCGTTGGGCAACGAGGGTGGTGCAGGTCAATGCATGAAGGCGATGTACGACACCGTCTGCGCTCTCGACTCAACTCGCCTGCCGTTCAGCGACAGCGACCGCCGCTATTCAGCCATCTATGACGATAGCTATTTGCCACCTGACAAACTGGAACAAGAGGCAAAGCGAATCAGCGACCGCCCGTTTATCATGCGTGAGTACGGTCATGCTATGGGCAATTCGATGGGCAATTTGAAGGAGTATTGGGATGTGATAAATGCCGACTCCAGCATCGTGGGTGCTGCCATTTGGGACTGGGTGGACCAAGGCATCGCCAAGCCTATCGATGGCAGTGCGCTCCGTCCATCGTCGTCGCTTCAGTTGCAATCCGACGAGTTTTGGGCATACGGAGGTGACTTCGGTGACAAGCCTAACGACGGAAACTTCGTGCTGAATGGACTGATTGGACCCGACCGCACGCCGCATCCGCATTATTACGAGGTGCAGTATTTCTATCAGCCTATCGACTTCAAACGGGTGGAAGATAAGGTCCATCTCATCAACCGCGACCAGTTCACAACACTCGATGAATACGACTACACCTACGAATGGGTGGCAGACGGCAAGGTGGTGGCAGAGGGGAAGGCAATGCTTTCGGGTGAGGAATTGAGCGTCAGTCCTTGTCATGCTGAAGGTGAGCTGTTCTTAAATATCTATGCTCGTCTGAAACAAAAGACGCTTTGGGCAGATGCTGGTTTTGCTGTGGCACATCAGCAGTTCCACTGGAGTGGTTCGTTCAAAAAGGCTGAGTTGACACCATCCAAAAGGATACCTAAGATGAAGAAAACCGCCGACGGTATTTGGGTGACTACCAGGCGTGGACAGATTCTGATTGACAATAGCGGTGCATTGGCAGAATGGATGATCGATGGTAAACAAATGCTGAAAGCACCCCTTGAACCCTATTTTTGGAAACCTGTCAACGACAATCAAAGTGCGAATGGTTTTGCCCAGCGACTTGGTGCGTGGCGCGATGCAGCAGAGAAGCGTGAACTGAAGGAAATGAGTGTGAAGCGGAAAGGTGTTGTCGTTGTGAAGGCTGAAATGAAACTGCCTGTTGGTGCCGACTACACGCTGACTTACACCATCAATGCTGAAGGGGAGGTAAAAGTGGATGCTGACTACAAACCTACGGCTGACAATATACCGCTGATGCCGAAGTTTGGTATGCGCTTGCGACTGCCGATTGACTTTCAACAGGTGGATTGGTACGGAAGAGGTCCGCAAGAGAACTATCCTGACCGCAAGTCCAGTCAGAACATCGGTTGCTACTCGCTGCCTGTTCGGGAGATGATGACCGAATACATTAAACCTCAGGACAATGGCAATCGCACTGATACTCGTTGGTTTGCCATTTCTTCTGATGAGCACTCGTTGCGAGTGGAAGGCGAACAGCCGCTTTGTTTCCACGTTTGGGACTACGGAGAGGAGAATTTGGGTGTGGGGCATGGATATGAATTGCAACGAGGCAATTTCATCAACGTGAACATCGATCAGGATATTCACGGCGTGGGTGGAATCAATTCCTTCGGTGCTCGAACTCTCGACCGCTATACGCTTTCGGGCAATCAGCCACGTCACTTCAGTTTTATCCTTCGTTTCGATTCAAAGTAATCATAAAAAATAAAAAACACAATGAAAAGACGCTTATCAAGTTTGCTGTTGGGAGCGATGGTTACGCTCTCGGCTTCTGCCCAGAACCCTTATTTGCCGCTGTGGGAGTATATTCCCGATGGAGAACCTTACGTGTTTGAAGACCCCGACTGTCCAGGGAAACAGCGAGTGTATATCTATGGTTCGCACGACAATCTGAAAGATGCCTATTGTGGTCGCGACCAGGTGGTATGGTCGGCTCCAACCGACGATCTGAATCACTGGCGTTACGATGGCATCATCCTCACCGTAAACCGAAATGCCCGAGGCGAGGTATTCGACTCAGCAGCTACAGCCGACGTGCTGTATGCACCCGATATCACTTTTGTAACCGATAGCACAGGCAAAAAGACATATTATCTGTTCCCCAACGACCAGACAGGCTACCGCAATGCACTGATTGCCAAGAGCGACCGTCCGGATGGTCCTTTCGAAGTATGCAACTGGAGCAAGAAGAACCCCAACCAGGTTGAGGGAATCTATGGTTTCGACCCCGCTGTGTTTGTCGACGATGATGGTCGTGTGTATGGCTATTGGGGCTTTGAGCACTCATACGCAGCAGAGATTGATCCTGCCACCATGTGTACCGTTAAGCCTGGCACAGAGATTATCGATGGCATGGTATCAGGCCGCAACGAAGAGGGTATCTTCAGCTTCTTCGAGGCATCGAGCATCCGTAAAATCAAAGATAAATATGTGTTTATCTACAGTCGCTTTACCAAGGATGGCGAGTTTGGTTTGCCTACCAGCAACTACAACTTAGCCTATGCCTATAGCGACCAGCCATTAGGTCCTTGGACCTATGGTGGCACCATTATCGATGCTCGTGGTCGCGAGGTTAACGAGAAGGGCGACACCATTGCATCGGCTGTTATTGATGGTAATACCCACGGCAGTATCTGCGAGATCAACGGTCAGTGGTATGTGTTCTATCATCGCCAGACGGGCACCAACGAGTATGCACGCCAGGCCATGGTGGCTCCTATCAAGGTAACTGTCGAGGAAGGCGAAGGTGGTAAGGTTGAGATTACCGAAGGCGAATATAACTCAGAAGGTTTTGCACTCGCTGGTTTGAATCCATTCGAGCGCCACTCAGCCGGTATCGCTTGCTGGCTCACTGGTCCTACACCTGCTGTTCACGAGTGGCCTAACAACAAGTTCTCGGGCTCGTATGTCGAGGTATCGTATGGTAACGATAAGAACTTCGACGATCCTTATGCCTTGGCCTGCAATACCAACCGTGTGGTTAACAATACCGATGGTTCAATCGTAGGCTACAAGTACTTTAACCTCAACGAGAGCAAGGGCAAGAATAATCTGAAGCTGTCGTTGAATCTCATCCCTGCTGGTATCGATGGTACCATCCAGCTGATGCTCGATCGTCCTTGGACATCGCAGAAAGGTAAACTTCTTGGTAGCTTCGAACTCAAGGCCGACATGCCTCAGGAAGCAACCGAAGCCGTATTCGACCTGCCTGAGCTGGCCAAGCTTTCAGGCAAACACGCCATCTATTTTGTGTTCAAGTCAAATACCAAGCAGAAGTCGCTATGTACCCTGTTGGATTTCGCATTTCAATACTCAGAGTAATACATGGAGATACAACCCATAGCATGGTTTGAATCACCATTCCCCACCAAGTTTGGTATTCCTCGTCAGAGCGGGTTGGTTCCCGACCTGACGGGGCGTATCGTGTTTGCACCTGAATACCGACAGATGGAGGCCGTTCGCGGACTTGAAGCCTTCGATTACCTATGGATTATCTGGGAGTTCTCGGCCAATCGCGATGCCGAAAAGAGCTTGACTGTTCGTCCGCCCCGTTTAGGCGGCAACCAGCGCATGGGTGTGTTTGCCACCCGTTCGCCATTCCGTCCTAACAATCTCGGACTATCGTGTGTGCGTATCGATCGCATAGAGCACGATGCCAAATTAGGTCCCGTCGTCTATGTAAAAGGTGCCGACTTGATGCACCAAACACCCATCTACGACATCAAGCCCTATGTGGCCTATGCCGATGCCCACCCCGATGCCCGCAGCGGCTTTGTGGACTACACCGAGTGGGAGCCCCTGAAAGTGGAACTCCCAAAAGAATTGGAAAACAAAATCCCAGCTGATCAGGTAGCATCCTTAATTGCCACCCTGCAGCAAGACCCCCGTCCCCGTTATCACAACGATCCCAACCGCATCTACGGCATGCCGTTCCTCACCTTCGACATCCGTTTTAAGGTTGCAGATAATGTATTAACAGTGGTAGAGATAAAGTAAATTTTGCAAAGTACCTAGAGAAATTTTGCACTCTAAGTACTTTGCAATTGAAAAGTCCTTAGGAATTTTTGAGGTGCCTCTTTTATTTCACTTCTACCCATTTGCCGTTGCGCTTTACTACTTTTACCTTGCGGATGCGGCGCTGTTGCGACATCTTCAGGAATTCCTCGAGCGTAGGGGCGCGGGGGTCGCGCATCATTTCACCTAACTGCTCTTGAGCACGCTTGGTAAGTCCAACAATCTTCCCATTCTGGAAGGCAAACTCCTTGTTGGCAGGGTCGATCATCACCTCACGAAGGTTAGGACAACCTTTTACAAGGTCGGCACCTATCTGATGAGTAGAAGCCGGAATATAAAGGCGCTCCAGAAGGGTGCAGTTTTCAAATACTATAGCTCCCAGCGTGTCGATAGATTCTGGTAACGTCACTTCGGTAAGGTTCTTACATCCACAGAATGTACCACTCAGAATATTACGCACACCCTCAGGGATGTGGATACTCAACAGATTGGGACAATTATTGAAAGCTCCCCTACGTATACGCCATACCGACGAGGGAATGTCGACTTCATTTAGTAACATACAAGAATTGAACGCATCACGCCCTATCTGCTTGAGCCTCTTAGGCAGACGGACATAGAACAGCGTCTGCGTAGCGCATAATGCGGAATCGGGCAGATATTCAAGGTCGGCATCGCTAAGATCGAGTGTGTGCAGGTCGCCACCCTTGCCGATAAAACGATCCATTTGGGCCATCTGCTGCAATACCTTGAAGTCGCTCTTGTCGAGTGGTCCGCTAACGCGCAGATGTCGAATCTGTTTCCACTCGTTCTGTGGCAGCAGCTCGGCCAATTGTCCGGCATGCTCTGTCTTTACCTCCTTAGACTCTGGCACATAGTCGGCCTTACCTATTCCTATAATTGCAGATTGGTTAATGTTGAATCCCCCAAGATCGTCGAGCGCATAATAACCGTCGCCTTTACCATCCCAGCCGAAGTTCACGTGTACACGCGAGCCACGCACGCCATCGATAATGAATATGTGTCCAGAACGCACATCGTTGTCCTTCTGAGCAACCATCATGACAGGTCGACCGGCTTGCAACTCGTCCATAATCAGCCTTCGCCAAAGCCTTCTGCCTTCATCGCCAGGATATTGTTCGCGCATGATGATATAGATGTACGGATTTAATCCGAAGCACTTCTTCATCGCACAAAGCACGTTGAAGGGATTGGTTCCACTGCTGTTTTTGCCGTACGCAGTAAAAGCATTGACGCCACAATCGGTAACCAATCGAGCGATAGCACGTGCCTCTTCAGGTGTAGACGGGCGCTGAGGCATCAAGTCCCACTGATATTTCTCGCCCTTGGGCGATACTGACGGCTCTTGCAGGTAGCGCATAACCTGTGCCATAGCGATAGCGCCGCAGCCTGCAAGACTATTAGGACCTGCCAGCGACTCCTTAGGGCAGAACATATTATAAGGTGCGGCTTGTCCCCATTGGGTTTGTATCAGTGGCAGAATTTCTTGCGCCTGCATAGAAGCGCAGGCTATAACAGAGAATGTTAAGCCAGTAAAGTATCTTAATATGTGATGCATTAAATATTCATTATTTATTTCTTGGCACCGATGACTTTCGAGATGTCCATCATCATGCCGCCGTTGCCGGTCATGATCTGAGGCATCTTGCCATCCCACTTCTCAATCATGTCTTCCTGTACAATCATGGGTGAGAGTGATGCGGCGATGGTGCGGTTGTAATATGCCTCTGCATCGGCCTTAATCTTCATGGCCTTGGCATTACCCTCGGCTTTGGCTACAGCAATCTTGGCATTAGCCTCAGCCTCCTTTACCTCGTTCTCAGCCTTCAAGGCACTCTGGATGGCGGTGTTCTTGGCATCGATCATAGAGAGAAGCGATGATGGTGGGGTAATCTTTGAGGTGAACTCCTCAACCAGGAAGCCCTCACTCATGAGCGACTTCTCCAAACGGGCACGCACATCGCGCTCAAAATTGGCACGGTTAGACATGAGTGAATCAGAGGTGTATTGGTTAGCACAGGTACGATAGGCCTCGTAGATACAGGTGCGGATATAGCCCTCCTCGAGTTCCTTAACACCCACACGATACTTGGTGAATATATCGCAGGCCTTGTCGGGATTGATGCGGTAGGCAATGGTAGGATCCATCTCGAAGAGCGAAGCATCCTTGGCATTTACCGAGAAGGTTTCGTACTGCTTACGCTGGGTGAACGTAGGATAGGTAAACACGTTGGTGGTGATGGGATTATAGAACACCCAACCTTTACAAGTGCCCTCAACGCCACCATAGTCCTGCTCGTTGAGCGACCATTTGTGGAAACGGATACCCACCTCACCTGAATCAACTACTGTACAGCAGGTGGTAAACAGAATCAGAATAAACACAAAGCCTCCCAATCCGTAGGCCAGCAGACGATAATACGGTTTCAATGAATTCATAACTTATAGCTTTTTTATTGTTGCATGATTGATATCGGTTGCAAAAATACAAAAAAAGTTGGAAAGACTGCACCACCAAACAGATTTTTTCGTATATTCGCACCATAAAACATGTATTACTAAAAACCTTGAGCTTATGAAAGTAGGAATTCCAAAAGAGATTAAGAACAATGAGAACCGTGTAGGTATGACGCCTGCGGGTGTGGCCGAACTCACACGTCGCGGTCATGAGGTAAGTGTGCAGCATACGGCTGGCGAAGGTAGCGGATTCAGCGATGACGACTATGTGAAAGCTGGTGCGCGCATTCTGCCTAGCATCGAGGCTGTGTATCGTGAGTGCGACATGATTGTGAAGGTAAAAGAGCCCATTGAGCCCGAGTATGAGCTGGTTCGCGAGGGACAGTTGCTATTTACCTATTTCCACTTTGCCTGCGAAAAGGAGCTTACAGAGGCGATGCTGAAGAGCAAAGCAGTTTGTTTGGCTTACGAAACAGTACAACTGCCTAACGGCTCGCTCCCCCTGTTGCAGCCTATGAGCGAGGTGGCCGGACGCATGGCCACACTGAATGGTGCCTATTATCTGCAGAAAACCAAAGGCGGAAAGGGTAAACTGATTAGTGGTGTGCCAGGTGTGAGTCCGGCTAAGGTGCTGGTACTTGGTGGCGGTGTGGTTGGCGAGGCAGCAGCCTTGATGGCCGCAGGACTGGGGGCCGACGTAACTATCGCCGATATCTCGCTGCCACGTTTGCGCCAACTAGATATTGAGACACCAGCCAATGTACATACCCTGTATTCGTCGGAGCATAACATCCGACAGATGTTGCCAACAGTTGATATTGTGGTAGGCAGTGTGTTAGTGCCAGGCGATAAGACACCACACCTGATTACACGTGAGATGCTGAGACTGATGGAGCCAGGAACGGTGCTGGTTGATGTGGCTATCGACCAGGGTGGCTGTTTCGAGACATCGCGACCCACCACGCATAGCGAACCCGTTTATACCGAGGAGGGCATTGTACACTACTGCGTAGCCAACATCCCAGGTGCTGTTCCTAACACCTCTACCCTCGCCCTCACTAATGCTACGTTGCGTTATGCCATTGCACTGGCTGATAAGGGCTGGCAGCAGGCTTGCAAGGACGACCCAGCACTGGCTAAGGGACTGAACATTGTAGAAGGAAAGGTAACCTACAAGGCTGTGGCTGATGTATTCGGTCTGCCTTACGAGAAGATTATCTAAGTAGGTAAAATCCCACAAAAATAAAATTTCCCCAAAAGCACAACGCTCTTTGGGGAAAATTTTATAACTTTGTCGCCGAATATGGAAGAAGTAAGCAAGATACCATCTGAGTGGAATAAATTCTACTTGAAGGATGTGTCGTTCGTGAACCTGATGACACGACGCATCTTTAATGTGCTGATTGTGGCCAATCCCTACGATGCGTTTATGCTCGAAGACGACGGTCGTGTGGATGAGAAGATCTTCGACGAGTATATGGAGCTGGGTATGCGATACCCACCCACGTTCCGACAGGTGTCGACAACCGAGGAGGCACACGAAGTGCTACACAACACGGATATCGACCTGGTAATCTGTATGCCTGGTAATGCGGATAACGACGCCTTTACCGTGGCACGCGAAATCAAGGCCGAGCATCCCAACATTCCTTGCGTGGTGCTTACCCCCTTCTCGCATGGTATCACCAAACGTATTCAGGACGAGGATATGTCGGTGTTCGACTACGTGTTCTGCTGGTTGGGTAACACCAACCTCATCATGAGCATCATCAAGCTGATTGAGGACAAGATGAACATCGAGCACGACATCAAGGAGGCTGGCGTACAGATGATTATGCTGGTTGAGGATAACATCCGCTTCTACTCGAGTGTGCTGCCAAACCTCTATAACTATATTCTGGCTCAGAGTAAGCGTTTCTCGACCGAGGCGCTGAACCCGCATGCGGCTGCCCAGCGTAAACGCGGACGCCCCAAAGTGGTACTGGCTACCACCTACGAGGAGGCCATGCAGCTGTACGAGAAGTATCACGAGAACACCTTAGGTGTTATTAGTGATACCCGATTCCCCATGCAAGTACACGAGGGCCGACTGAGCCACGTAGAGGATGGCGACCCAGAGGCAGGATTGAAACTGCTGAGGGAGATTCGCCGTCGCGACGAGTACGTGCCCCTGATTCTCGACTCTTCGGAGATAACCAACAAAGAAAAAGCCGAAGCTGAGGGATTCCACTTTATAGATAAGAACTCGACCAAGATGAATGTGGACCTGCACCACCTGATGGAGGAACACATGGGTTTTGGCGACTTTATATTCCGCGATCCGAAAACCAAGGAAGAGGTGTTCCGCGTATCATCGCTGAAGGAACTGCAGGACAACATCTTCAAGATTCCTTACGACTCGATGCTCTACCACGTGAGTCGCAACCACATGAGTCGCTGGCTTACAGCACGTGCCATCTTCCCTGTTTCGGCCTTCTTGAAGCATGTTACCTGGCATAAGCTGCAGGACGTGGATGCCCACCGACAGATTATCTTTGATGCCATCGTACAGTACCGAAGGATGAAGAATATTGGTGTGGTAGCTGTGTTCGACCGATTGAAGTTCGACCGCTATGCCCACTTTGCCCGTATCGGTGAAGGTTCTTTGGGCGGTAAAGGTCGTGGTCTGGCATTCCTTGATAACATTATCAAGCGCCACCCCGAGCTGAACCAGTTTGAACAGGCCAAGGTATCGATTCCCAAAACGGTGGTATTGTGTACCGATTTCTTCGACGAGTTTATGGAGAAGAACAACCTGTGGACAATTGCCCTGAGCGATGCCAGCGACGAGGAGATTCTGCAGCACTTTATGCGTGCCCAGTTGCCCGACTCGCTGATAGCCGACTTCTTTACCTTCTTTGATGCCGTAAAGAGTCCTATCGCCATCCGTTCAAGTTCGTTGCTCGAGGATTCGCACTACCAGCCCTTTGCAGGTATCTACTCTACCTACATGATTCCATATCTGGATGATAAGTACGAGATGCTGCGCATGTTGGCCTGTGCCATCAAGGGTGTGTATGCCTCGGTTTACTATAAGGACTCGAAGGCCTACATGCTGGCCACACAGAACGTGATCGACCAGGAGAAGATGGCTGTGATTCTGCAGGAGGTAGTGGGCAAGCAGTATGGCGACCTGTACTACCCCAACTTCAGTGGTGTGCTACGTTCGTTGAACTACTACCCCATCGGCGACGAGACTGCCGAAGAGGGTATTGCATCGCTGGCTGTAGGATTAGGCAAATATATCGTAGATGGCGGTCAAACCCTACGCGTATCACCCTATCACCCCAAGCAGGTGCTGCAGACATCGGAGATGGAGACTGCCCTGAGCGAGACCCAAACCCGATTCTACGCCTTGGACATGGCCCATGTAGGCGACGACTTTAAGGTTGACGACGGCTTTAACATCAAGAAGGTACGTGTAAAGCAGGCAGCCGAAGATGGAGCCCTGACCTATCTGGCCTCGACCTACGACCCCGTAGATCAGATTATCCGCGATGGTATCTACGAGGGCGGCCGAAAGGTAATCTCGTTCTGCGGTGTGCTGCAGCACGATGTATTCCCATTACCCGAGCTGTTGCAGATGGCACAGAAGCTGGGTGCCGACGAGATGAAGCGCCCCGTAGAGATTGAGTTTGCCTGCAACCTGAACGACGACCGCACAGGCGAGTTCTACCTGCTACAGATTCGTCCTATCGTAGATGCCAAGCAGGTGCTGGATGAAGACCTGCAACAGATACCTGACAGCGACTGCTTGCTGCGCTCGTACAACTCATTGGGTCATGGTATTTCCGAGGACGTGGTGGATGTGGTTTATGTAAAGACCGACGACGACTTTACCGCCGTAAACAATCCTACCATCGCCTGCGAGATTGAGGAGATTAACCGCAAGTTCCTACAGGCCGACAAGAACTACGTGCTGATTGGTCCGGGCCGCTGGGGATCGAGCGACTACTGGCTGGGCATTCCCGTAAAATGGCCTCACATATCAGCAGCAAGGGTGATTGTTGAGGTTGGTTTGAAGAACTACCGTGTTGACCCCTCGCAGGGCACGCACTTCTTCCAGAACCTGACCTCGTTCGGTGTAGGCTACTTCACCATCAACACCTATACGGGCGACGGGGTATTCCAGAAGGAACTGCTCGACCAGATGCCCGCTGTAGAAGAAACCCAGTTCGTACGTCACGTGCGCTTCGACCATCCGCTAAAAATCATGATGGATGGTAAGAAACAAACAGGCGTAGTACTGCGATGAGATACAAGCCCTGCTGCAATAACCATATTGCTAGCAGGGCTTTTTTACTAAATAAACAAAAAATTAAACAGAAAACTTGGTTTGAAAAAATATTTTTCATACCTTTGCACAAAGTGCAATTCCAATCTATTAACATAGTCCAAAACATGTCGAAACTAACTGCAAAGATTAAAAGTGATTTGCCATTACGCATCAGTCTGATGATAGTGCTTGCCATGGCACTGCTGTTAACAGTAACGCTGCTTGTCATGCTTCATTATTCGCGCAATTCGATGAAAGATGATGCGCTGAATCGAGCCACCTATACACTCGATCGCGCCACCAACAACATCGATAATATCCTGCTGAGCGTAGAGGAAACGGCTGGCAATATATACTTCAACATGAAGTTTGATGATCCGGAACGGATGTACACCTATGCCCATAAGATTGTAGAAACCAACCCATACATCTCGGGCTGTGTCATCGCCTTTAAGCCCGGATACTTTAAGGGGCACGACCTGTTTATGGTATATGCACATAGTACTGATAGTACCCATCAGGATCACTCCACTGCCAACATTGTTCACAGTAACAGTTTCGGCACCAAGCCCTATACCGAACAGATATGGTTTAATCGTCCGATAGGTAAGAACAGAGCCATGTGGATGAACCCGCTACTCGGCATGAAGTCGGACATAGAGCCACTCACCTCGTTCTGTGCGCCTATACTCGACGCTAATCACAGTCCGATAGGTGTTATCAGCGTACATGTGCCACTACAACTGCTTTCAAGCATTATCTCAGCCGCCAGGCCTTCGCCCAACTCCTATTGCGCGCTGGTAGATAACGACGGATCGTTTATTGTTGATCCCACAGCAGGCTATCTCTCAAAAATCAAGGCTTTCAACCTGCCAGGCATCTCAGTTCAGGAGGCTGTAAAAACGATGATGTCGGGTAATAAAGGTTATCTGCCATTCGACATCGACGGACGTAAGTTCTATCTGTTCTACCAACCATTCAGGATGGCCAAAGTGCCCTATCGCACCTTGATAACAAATCCTGGCTGGAGTATCGGCGTAGCATTCTCAGAAAACGACATCTTTGGCGAGTACAATGCACTATTCAACTTTGTAATCATCATTGCCATCGTGGGCATGGTACTGATGTATCTGCACACCCGTCTGATTATCCGTCACCGCTTAAAGCCACTCAGGATGCTTACTGAGCTTACGGATCGCATTGCCCACGGACAATATAACGAGCCCCTACCCTCACGCCATCGGAACAAGGACGAGATAGGTGTGCTACAAGGCCACTTCCAGCAGATGCAACGCTCGGTAGCAGCCAACATCAACGAGCTGCACGAACTAACCCAAACCATACAGGAACGTAGTAAAGAGTTGCATATTGCGTACGAGCAAGCCCAGAAGGCCGACCGAATGAAGACTGCCTTCCTACATAACATGACCGACCAGATGGTGGCCCCATCGATTGCCATCGACAAGGATGTGTCGGCATTAAGTCATTTTGACAAAGAAACTAGCACCCAGACGGTGAGCCAGTTAGTGGAGGACATCCAACAAAACGGCGACACCATTACGCAGATACTGAATAACCTTATCAACCTCTCGGAAAAAGAAGA
>JAEEGG010016224.1_pt1 | contig 15494 bp, 18 predicted proteins | sample 9134161 | NCBI WGS metagenome assembly JAEEGG01 (sample SAMN16246543, study PRJNA631951) | gut metagenome | biome: gut microbiome; feature: rumen; material: CR-attached | host: Bos | place: Iran: Karaj | collected 2018-10
AGTCGCTGAAGCAGTTTGTTACGGTAGATCATGCAGAAAAGAATCTGAAGGGTCTGCGTTGTTCCATGAAACCCTACATTGATCAGGACTGGATGGAGAATATACCACTTTATGGGGTTCTGGGATACATCAACAAACAAATAGAGAGTGAAAAGTAAATTCCCATTTATGGAAGAGTGGGTGAAAAAGTCAGAAAAAAATTTCAATGGGACTTAATTATCACATAAAAAGCACTGAACAATTTGGCTATATTTATGTCAACAAGTTCTTATATTCTTTTTATCTGTATAAGAACACGATAAAAAGGATTACGGATTTGTATCGGTATGCTTCAGTGGATAATTTAAAAGGATATATTGCCCATTTCTGCTATTTACGTCTTGTTTCTTTTGATACTCTTATAAAAGTGGTCATTCAAAATAAAGATTATCTGTCAGCTAACTGCATTTTAAGAATGCTTGGCGATAGCGTTGCAGTTTTCCGATTAATATATATGGAACGAGATATAGATAAGCTTCTGTTGCGTCATAGTCTTTATGTAATAGATGGTTGTGAACGTAATCTAGACGTTCTTCCTGAAGAGAATCATAATAGTGGTATCATGCCAGACGAAGAATTTGCAAAATCTAATGAGGTAACACGTTTTAACCGTGAGGACCGCAAACGCAAAATTAAACAAGCCGAAGAACTGATAAATAAATCACCACTAAAGATGAAAGACCAAGCAGCTTTCAATAAAATCGTGGAAGATAGAAACTGGAAATTCAAGGAGTTTAAGAACTACAAAAAAATAGGTAGTAATCAATATAAATGGCAAGATTTGTATAAACTGATAGGCTGTTGTGAAGGTTTTGATTTGCTTTCATATATCTCTCAGTTTGCCCATGGATTAAGTATGAGCAATCTTGTTATATCAATGAATGAAGATAACATCAATGGTATTGTTTCTGAGGCAGACTATCTACTTCAAACATTACACGAATATACACTATTCATCTTTCAAGAAGAGCATTGCTATATCCTTGAAGGTCTCCTTGAACCAGAGATGCGTGATCAGATATTAGCCTGTTTCGATGAACAACACCGACCAAGTGTTGAAGAATGGGAACGGGATGTAAAAAAACAATTGAGGAAAGCATGTTATATGCCTCCTTGCATTTTTAAATGAAAACACCTATTTATGGATGAGTGGAAAGAATATAAAGTAGCCGAAATCATTGAGGAAATATCAATGGGGCCTTTTGGGTCAAACATCAAAAGAGACAATTATGTTGATTCTGGTATCCCATATCTCAATGGCTCAAATTTAAGCTCATATAAACTGAATGAGGATTCTTTCAATTATGTGACTGAGGTAAAAGCAAAGAGCCTTGGAAGATGTGTTGCTAAGAGAGGTGATATAATAGTAACTCATAGGGGGACTATTGGGCAGATCTCTTATATCCCATATGATTCAAAGTATGAACATTATCTCACAGGAAACAGCCAATTTCGGTTGACAGTCAACAATAAAATAGTTAGGCCAGATTTTTTTGTTTATTATTTCCATACAAGAATGGGGCAGCATAGACTCTTAGCTAATGCGTCGCAAGTTGGTGTACCTGCTTTAGCAAGACCTACATCAACTTTCAAGGAAGTGCTTGTACCTGTTCCAGAAATGGAAATGCAAAATAAAATTATGGATATACTTCATTCTCTTGATGATAAAATCGAGGTGAACAGGCGAATAAATGACAATTTAGAGCAGCAGGCTCAGGCATTGTTTAAGTCGTGGTTTGAGGACTTCGAACCATTCAAGGATGGAGAATTTGTAGAGAGTGAATTGGGAATGATTCCGAAGGGGTGGAAAGTGGGGAAAATAGGCGAACTTTGCACATTTAAGCGAGGGAAGAATCTCTTAACAAAAGATGCTATTGATGGAGGTGTGCCCGTCGTTGCTGGTGGATTAGAACCTTCATGTTATCATAACGTATCAAACACTAAGTCTCCAGTAGTTACCGTTAGTGGTTCTGGAGCAAATGCAGGCTTCATGCGCATGTATTATCAAGAAGTTTGGGCTTCCGATTGTTCTTTCATTGATTCTACATGTTATAATCTTTTGTTCGTCTATTGTTTCTTGTCTGTTAACAAGAGGCTTTTGAGACACGCTCAAACGGGTGCGGTACAACCTCATGTAAAACCATCAGACATACATGATTTTGATATAGTGATACCTACACAGGATATTATAGAAGAGTTCCAAACAAAAATCGAGGAGACAATTCAATTGAGGGGAAATATCGAGAAAGAGAACATCTGTCTCGCGACACTTCGTGACACCCTCCTTCCGAAGTTGATGTCTGGAGAATTGAAAGTAAATGAAGTAGTAATCTAAAACGATTGAGATATGAGTACATGGATAGTTAGAGCAAACCCCTCACAATTCAGAATTCACGATTTTATTAGGGATTTTGGATTTGTGGAATATCGTCATACTATAAAGAAGATGCAAGAGGGCGATGTGGTGTATTTATACATTACAGCTCCCTATAAGCGTGTGGAATACAAAATGGTTGTTGAAAGAGCGAATATTCCACTTAGCGAGGCATTTGATGATAGGTCTTATTCTCTTCTAAATCCTCCAAGAGGGAATGATGATTCGGATTATTTCATTCGTTTCAAGATGATTGCCAGAATTGAAACTGATGAATTATGCTATAAAAAACTGTTGGAGCATGGTTTTACTTATACTATGCAGTCAGATAGACTATTGAACAATGAGACGGAAACTTACATAGAGACCTTCTTTAAATAAAGAACTATGGCAACAAATAGAGAATGGGCAATGAAAGCCATACCTGTGTTAGTCCGATGGGCGCAAGCTACATGGGATCAGCCTCATTACTATTCACAATTAAAAATAGCAATAGGTCATAAGTCGAATCGATTAGGTGGTGTTATGGGTAGAGTTCATGACATTATAGACGAATTGAGCCAAAAAGCAGGTGAGGAAATTCCAACCCTAAATGGTTTGGTTCAAGATAAATCAACAGGCTTGCCTAATGAAGGATTTAAATACGTTATAGACGATTATAAGAAAGAACTACCCAATGACTTAAAACGTTATAAAGTAAGAGATTGTAACGAGAAAGCTCATCAGTATGATTGGTCATGGGTGCTAAAAGAATTGAGGTTAAAACCCGCAAAAGTTATATCTGAAGAAAAGCTTTCAAAATTAAAAGTGAGTACATATGGTAGTGGAGGCGAAGGTAAGGAGCATAAAACACTGAAAGAATATATACATAAACATCCTGAAAGTATAGGGATCAAGGGCATCAAATTCTCAGAAACTGAACATGATCTTTTGTCTGGAGATAGGCTGGATGTTTTTTTTGATTGTAAGAGCATACATTATGCTATTGAGGTTAAGCCTAAAACATCCCCTGAAGGAGATATTATCAGAGGAGTGTACCAGTGTGTAAAGTACAAAGCAGTAATGGATGCGATGCGTGTGACAGATAACGGCAATTACGAGAACAAAACTCTTCTTGTATTGGGCGGAAAAATGCCCGATTCTGCAAGACAGATGGCTAATGACCTGAATGTAAAATATATAGAGAACTTTAAGTTATAGAATCATATGAAACAGTATAATCGTGTGATGCTAGGCCAAGGTGGCAAGTATGCAAAGTGGTGTCGCCAAGAGGGATTCATTGGAAGTGAGTTTGAAGTGATGCAGGATTTGTCGGATTCGCTCTACGAGAACTGGCGCGACTTCAATAAAAAGTTCATACCTCAGTGGATGGCTCTTATGCCAGGTAAAACAACGACAGCAGCTGGACTTGTTTGTGGTTTTACATGGACTATTATTAAGGGATTGCAGTTAGGAGATATTGTGTTGTGTCCTTCTGGAGAGGGTTACTATTATGTTGGTAAGATTGCAAGTAATTATTATTTTGTACCAAATACTGAACTACCTCATCGCAGAAAGGTAGAATGGATGGAACAAGTCATTCAGCGAAAAGACATGTCACAGCAACTGAAAAATTCATCCGGTTCTATTGGTACCTGTTGTAATTTAACTCGTTACGCAAAAGAAATAGAGGCTTTATTGGCAGGTATAAACTATACAATAACTGTGCCTGAAATACAAGAGTCCGTGAAAAGCTTTGATGAGCGTTCGCTTCATAAGTTGTTCTGCAGCTTTCTTCGAACAAGGAGTATATATGCAAAGACCATCTTTCATGAGAAATCATCTACAAAAGTTGACAATGCTCAGAAATGGGTGCATCCAGACATTGTAGGCGTCCAGTTTGAAGAGTTCAAGAATGACGCGACTCTATCCCTGCTGAAAGCTACAGAGCCAAAGGAAACGGTTCATATTTATTCCTATGAGATGAAGAAAAAGATAGAATCGGACTATCAGCTTAAGCAATATTATTTCCAAGCACTTTCCAACAGTAGCTGGGCAAATTTCGGATATCTGGTCGCTTTTGAGATTGCAGACGGACTTGAGGATGAGATGGAGCGGCTTAATAACGCATTCGGAATAGGCATTATCCTCATGCAGGCAACAGATGCAACCATATTATATCCAGCTCGTGAAAAAGCACTTGACTATATAACTATAGAGAAGTTGAACAATCTGAATCCTGATTTCTGCACCTTCATCACAAAGCTCTCTAAAGTGATGAATGCTTCTAAGGATTATACTTCGGACGCTCGTCTGTCATTCGAGAAGATTTGCGATAAAATTTTTGAATCAGACGAGGAACTTGAGGCTTATTGCAAGGAATACAATATACCATTCTAAGCTATGGACATGATTGAAGAGTTAATACCGCAAGGTAATGATAGAATCGTCTGCGTGAAAGTAAGTAAGGTTTTACGCGAGAATCTATATGAAATGACCAGAAAGTACTGGGTTATGAAGTTGGAAAGGGCTTCAAAAGCTACTCACGTACTGGCTGTTGTCAATGGAGTTGTTAAGGCTGTTTATATTCCAGAGAAATGGTATCATTCAAAAGATAATGGTAAAGAGCATAGATTGGAGTTTGTAGGCAAAGAGGATCATTTGTCTGACTATATCGGAAAAAGCGTGAAATCATTCTATGGTAAAAGCCAAAATCCAGTCAAATATATTAATATGTGACTGAAATATCGATAACAAAAAAAGAAGCGTCTATGAGTACAACCCACCATACAGAAGCAAGTTACGAGAACACATTGATACAGCTATTCCAAGATTTGGGATATCAGTATGAGTGTGGTTACGACGTGGAGCGTGACTACAGGAATCCTTATTATGAGAGGGATTTGCGCGAAGCGTTACGTAGGCAGAACCCCATGCTGAGTGAAGAGGTGCTGAATGAGGCGTTCCGCTTGATTACGCATGTGAATGAGGGTGTTCTGGAGCAGCGTAACGAGCAGTTGATGGACTATCTGCAGAATGGTGTGGAGGTGAAATACACCGAAGGAGGACGTTCAAAGACAGCCCTTGTAAATCTGATAAACTATGACAGCCCCTTGCAGAATCATTTCAAGGTGGTGAATCAGTGGTCTGTCGTTGAATATGATAAAATACGTTGTGACTTGGTGGTATTCATCAATGGTCTGCCCCTTGTTGTGATAGAATTAAAATCACCTACCAGGGAAGAAGCCAGTGATGAGGATGCCTATCTGCAAATAAAGCAGTACCAGCAGAAATGCCCTTCTCTATTTGTATATAATGCTTTCTCCGTTATCAGTGACCAACTCACTTCAAAGGCTGGAACCATCACTGCGAAGGAAAACCGCTACATGGAATGGAAGAGTGTAGATGGGACAGTAGAGACAAATGCTATAGCTGACTATGAAACATTCTTCAATGGTATCTTCAGGAGAGAAAGACTCATTGATATCATCCAGAACTTCATCTGCTTTGACCATAAGGACGGAAAGACAGCAAAAATAATGGGAGCCTATCATCAATACTTTGCTGTGAATAAGGCTTTGGTAAAGACAGATACGGCAATAGGTGGCGATGGGAAGATAGGTGTATTCTGGCACACACAAGGCTCAGGAAAGAGTCTTTCGATGGTGTTTTATGTGCATAGGTTGATACAGCTCTATCCACAATGCACCATAGTAGTGGTGACAGACAGGAATGATTTGGACCAGCAGCTATATGAGCAGTTTGCAGGATGCCAGAAGTTCATCAGACAGGAACCGCAACGTGTTGGCTTCGACCTGAATGAAAAAGGTAAACTCACCAAGACAGCAGGACGTGAAGACCTCGTAAGGAAACTGAAAGACCTGCAGACGGGTGGTATCATCTTTACCACCATTCAGAAATTTGAGGAGGGAACAGGACTGCTGAGTGACAGGAGTAACATCATAGTAATCACAGACGAGGCACACCGTTCACAATATGGTGACGAACATTGGGATGCGAAGGCAGAGAAGATGAAGAAAGGCTTTGCGCTGTTTATGCGAGAGTCTTTGCCTCATGCCTCGTTCATAGGCTTCACAGGTACGCCAATATCTCAAAGGGATAGAGATACGAAGGAGGTATTTGGTGACTATATAGATGTATATGATATGACGCAGGCTGTGGCTGATGGCGCCACAAAACCTGTTTACTATGAAAGCCGTGTCATAAAACTGAATCTGAATGATGAAGCTCTGCACAAACTCGATGAAGAGTTTGACCGCCTGGCAGACGAAGGAGCAACGGATGAACAGATAAACAAAGCTCGTCAGGAGAATAGCGGACTGAAAGAGATATTATGTCATCCTGATACGATAGACAGTCTTTGTAAAGACATTATTGAGCACTATGAAAAGAATCGCCAATTTGAACTGACGGGCAAGGCGATGATAGTGGCATATAATAAAGAGGCTGCTGTAAAGATTTACAGGAAGATGCTGGAACTGCGCCCAGAATGGACTGAGAAGATTCATGTAGTGGCAAGTGCTGCAAACACAGACAAGGAAGAGTGGCACGATGTGATAGATGCAAGGCGAAACAAGGAATATGCAGCCCTCTTCAAGGATGATGAGTCACCGATGAAGATTGCCATTGTGGTGGATATGTGGCTGACAGGATTTGATGTGCCATCATTGGCAACCATGTATGTCTATAAACCCATGAAAGAACACAACCTGATGCAGGCAATAGCCAGAGTAAACAGAGTGTTCCCTGAAAAGGAAGGAGGACTGGTTGTAGATTATGTGGGTATAGCAGGGGCTTTGAAACAAGCTATGCAGGACTATACAAGCCGTGACAAGAAGCAGTTTGGTGACCCAGATATCAGCAAGACGGCATTAGTAAAGTTCCAAGAGAAACTGGAAATCTGTCGTGACCTGATGCATGGTTTCGACTATAGCAGATGGTATGAAGGTTCAGACCCAGAACGCAGCAAACTGATTACAAGTGGAGTGAACTTTATGCTGGAGGGAGATAAGCAGGAAAGACACAAAAACTTTATTACTGAAAGCCAATTACTGCATAATGCACAGACATTGTGTAAGTCGTTGATTCCTGATCATGATAAGTTGGAAGTCACCTTCATGGATGCCGTGAGGGTTATGCTTCTAAGACTGGATGCAAAAGGAACCACCATATCGAAGCACGATATCAACGAGCGAATATCTCGCTTATTGGAACAGAGTCTGCAAAGTCAAGGCGTAGAGGTGCTGACTCCCAACGTGAAATTCTCACTATTTGACCAGAGCTTCCTGAATGAGATTAAGAAGATGAAAGAACGTAATCTGGCTTTGAAACTTTTGGAAAATCTTGTTCGGGATAAAATACGGAAATTTGAACGTACCAATATCGTACAAAGTCTGAAATTCAGCGAAATGATGAATAATGCTCTGTCAAACTACCTAAAAGGTATGCTGACCAATGAAGAGGTGATAGCAGAACTGCTTAGGATGGCAGAGGAAATTAGACGATGTGAAGAGGAAGGCAACGAGTTGGGACTGACTACAGAAGAGAAGGCTTTCTATGATGCATTGTCGTCACCTCAGGGAGTAAAGGATGCATATTCAAATGAGGAATTCGTAAAACTCACAAAAGAACTGACAGAGCAGCTTCGCAAGAATAGAACTATAGACTGGAATCACAAGGATTCGGCTCGCGCCAAAATGCGTGTGATGGTAAAACGTCTGCTGAAAAAATATCACTATCCACCAGAGGGGCAGGAGCAGGCTCTTCAAACTGTGATGGCTCAATGTAACAGATGGGCTGATGATGAAGGGAACTTTACGTTTGTGACATCTCGCTCTCAAACAAATGGCAGGAAGGCTGCGGAAATACAACTTATTCCAGAAGGCTCGATGCTTAAAGATATTGAAGTTGATGACGATGTGCGCCGCTTAGTTCACAATATGATGGAACTTTATGAGGGTACAACTATCATGAATATTGTCATAGAATGTCAGAAAGAGTATCAGCAGAAATATTTCAGCATGAAAACTAATGACTGGCGCCACCTGATTCGTGACTATGTCAGAATGGTTACTGAACGTCCAGAACTTCAAGAGGAAGAGGTATTCAGGTTTGTGATAGCTGGATAAATAAATTTAGATTTTTCAAGATAGTTAGATAGGATGAATATGAAGAAACTCTATCCATACTCTAAGCTGCTTCTATCCATGCCCTAGGCTGCTTCTAGGCTGCTTCTAGGCTTACTCAAGAGTATGCCTGCAGTATAGCAAGAGCGAAGCAAAAGTGTTACTGAAGGATGAATAAAAAGTATAAAATGGAATACACATACAAATACCCACGTCCTGCTGTAACTATGTCTGATGCTATTAATTTTTATGCAATTAAGTATCAAAAATGATGTACATCTATTAAGCGTATGTGGACGAGTTTATCGAGTTCGCCAAGGAACATCCGGACCTGACGTTCCTGGTGACGCGCATCGGTTGTGGCATCGCAGGCTTTACGGACGAAGAAATTGCTCCGCTGTTCGTGAAGGCTCACGAGGTGGAGAACATCGTGTTGCCTCCAAACTGGTAATCAGAAGATAATCTGAACACATAGCCAAATGAAAAGCGGCTCCCGTTGAGGAGCCGTTTATCATGTTTGTATTAAGTCTGATTGGGGGATTTCAGTTTTCCTTCACTTTGAAGTTTTTCCAAATCTAAACCAAGATCCTTGATGATTTTCCGTACGACATTCATCTTAATACTGCTGGCATCAGCCTTGTCATAGAGAAGAAGCAGAATCACTACGCCATCTTTTTCGTCTACAAGATAGGTGAATGTAATGACACGGGCACCACCAGACTTACCTCGACCTTTTGAGTCGATTGTAAGACGGATTTTTCTTATGCCAGGAGACAATTCTGTTCCCTGGTATGGATTCTTTAATAGTTCTTTTTGGAAGTCTTGTAAGTCGTCAATGAAGCTACGATGACGCTTTGCCAATCGTTTGGCTTCGGTGTCAAAATAACTAGTCGTTTGAATTTCGAAGCTCATTGATTAAATTATCTAAAGTATTTAACTTACGTTTACCTTCCAGTGATTCCTTGGCTTCCATCAGTGCACCACGCAATTCTGCAGCCAAGTCACGCTTGTTTATAACAATATCGTCCTCAGTTATAGGAACAATACGAAAACTGCCAGCACGTGATTTTACTACCACGTCCTCGCCACTATAGGCAACATCGACATATTTTGCCGTATTTGCCCTAAAATCTCTACCAGTAACAACTACCATATTACTATTAGTTTTATTATCTGGGTGCAAATATACGAATATTTTTTGGATTGTGTACCATTTTGGTGCACAAATTTTCAATAATTCTTTGTTTTTTTATTCCATCATCAAGCCTTAACAGGGAAATCCTTACATACTTTTAGGAATCTCGCCCCTCTATTTATAATCCAAGAGGCCCCGGCTTGCATTGCTGCAGGTCGGGGTCTTGCTGTTTTGAAGTGTAATCACTTTATGATACCTCGATGGCCTTGGTGACTTTCTTCTTCGGTTCGGTCTTCGGCATGATGACGGTCAGGATGCCGTCCTCGACCTTGGCAGAGATCTGATCCTTCACCACATCGTCTGGCAGCACGTAGTTCTGCTCGTTGTTCGAGTAGCTGAACTCGCGGCGCAGATAGTGATGGTGACTGTCCTCGTGCTTGTGTTCCTGTTTGTTCTCAATGGCGATGGTGAGATATCTTCATTGTTTTTGCAATTCAAACAGACAAAGCTTTTGTAGGACAGGCCTTCGTACACTTCTGACAGAGGATACACTCTGTAGCATTCTTGCGACTGCGAGCGTTTTTATTCACCTCGACCTCCATCGGACATACCTTCAGGCATTTCCCACAACTGATGCACTTGTCCTCATCGCACTTGATGCGAATAAGGGAGTAATAGCTCATGGGCTTCAGGAACACCGTTATTGGGCAGATGTACTTGCAGAAGGCGCGATTATCCTTCAACAGAATGGCGAGAGTGATGCCGACTGCATAATAGAAGATATTGCCTGCGACAAAGAGCGTGAACATGGTGTAGGCATAGGCCTTTCCTAGCCAGAACAAAAGCAGGACGATGGCCAATGAAAGGCCGAACATGATGTATCGGATGAATCCCCAATTCTTTCTTGGTGCTTTTGGCTGTTTGTAAGGCAGTAAGTCGAGAATCATAGCCGTCCAACAGGCATATCCGCACCATCCTCTGCCGAACAACAATGGGCCGAAAATCTTGGCGATGGCATAGTGGAGTGTTCCTGCTCCCCAGACTCCACAAAGCAGGTAATACCAAAGACCCTCGATTTGCATGTTCTCACGGCATATCAGGCCGAGAAACACGAGCATATAAGTTCCTACGCCGAATTGGGTGAACTCCCTGGCGTACTTCCAACCCGCAGCGAACAGGATTCCTCCGAAGCCGATACAAAAGCCGATATACGAGAAGTTGAGCAAGAAGAACAGATTCCCTGTTGCCTGCCACAGCCAAATGGCAATAGCTTCGAATACCAGCCACAGAATGATGGAAGAGCGGTATTTTTTCATTATCAGATTACAACTGCCGTTCCGCTGGTGGCTACCATGAGCATTGAGCCGTTGGCTCCTACAGTCTCATAGTCGATGTCGATGCCTACAATGGCATTGGCTCCAAGAGCCTGAGCACGCTGCATCATCTCTTGCATGGAAGTGTCCTTGGCTTCGGAAAGCACCTTCTCGTAAGCGCCAGCACGGCCTCCTACGATGTCGCGGATGCCTGCAAAGAGATCTTTGAACATGTTGGCACCAATAATGGTTTCACCTGTCACAATACCCTTGTATTCGCGGATGGTGTGACCTTCAATCTGTGGGGTTGTTGAGAGTATCATAATCGTTATCTTTTAAAAGTTTCTATCTGTTAGACGTTAGAGTGAGGCAAAAAGTTCTTGCTTAGGCAAGCGGCATAGCCGAGCGGCACTCAGATTTCAATAGTTTCTCCTTCCCTGTTGATTTCCCAGAAAGGAATATTCTTCTCATCAGTAAATTCCTTCATACGCCAAGAGGATTGAGCTCCGCTCTTCCTCTCTCGCGACTCGGCATAGTTCGAACAAGTTCGGCTCTGCTCTCGCTGCTCGCTCGGTTCAAAGCCTGTAGTGAAGTGCATAGGGACGAACAGTCCGACTTTGAACCGCTCGATGAATTGCCGGCCACCAAGGGTATAGCCGTTGCCGACACGTCCATCTATGGGAAACATCACCACATCGAAACTATCGGCGACCTTGCGGATGTCCTTCAATTCGCCAAGGAATTGCTTCTCGTGAGCTATCGGGTTGAACGTCTCTTCCATCTCAAAGCTGTATCGCTGCTGATCAGGATTGTCGTCCGTCAGGAACTTGGCATACCAGTTGTTCAGGTCGCCCGCATGAAAGATACGTTTACCTTCGGTCTCAACAATCCACGACACGCCGCTGTCTGTGCTGCCTAATGCCCATACGGATATGGTATCGTCAGACCATATACCACCTTTTGCCAACCATACGTCAGCATCCTCCTTGCTGGCTCTCCGATGTTTGTAGATGTCCTTGGAGAGAATGTAGGTGACACCCTCACGCTGCTTCTTCCACTCAAAGATATCCTTCGTAAAGTGGTCTTCATGGAAGTGGCTGGAGAAGACATACATGGGCTTCTCGCTCTGTATCACGCTGTCCATCACACCACTGGGATCAAGCCAGTAGTCGAATACCAGGATGGACTGCTCCGTTTCGAGCACAAAACCACTATGGAAGATGTAGGTCAGCGTCATGGAATCCTTAATTGTTGCTTATCAAATATATGAGGGCAATCTGTGCCAACAGAATCAGTGGAAGTCCATACTTGAACTTCTTGTGCATCGTCTTGTGGCGCCACACTTGCATGCCCAGCAAAGCACCGATAGTGCCTCCGATGACTGCAAGCATCAGCAAAGTTGCTTCCGATATGCGCCAGCTTCCTTGCTTCGCTTTCCACTTATCAATACCGTACACGAGAAATGTAACGATATTAATAAATATCAGATAATACGGAAATACGTTGTTAGTCATTTACATGTTCTCGTCTGGCTGCTGGCCGTCGTGAGCCTTCCATGCGCATTCGGTAATCTTCATATCGGAGAAGGTGGCTGTAAAAGACGATTCTTCGGGCGAGCAGGCATAGATGCCGAAGCTGATTTCATCGGCTGCTGCTGGCATGTGGCAGACGCGCATCTGACTGAATGCCTGTCCGTCGGAAGAACACTCGATGCAGTAGTCATCCTCGCGGCGAGAGAACCGGTACCACATGGTTTTCACGTTTGCGGGAATAGCCGTCGTGGCCCAGTCAGAGTAGCCATTGTTCGTCACTACACTGCCCAGATGTTGAAACTCGTCGTTCTCGTATTCCACCGAGCCTTTCAGCCAGTTCTCGCTGCCAAGATACATCACGATGCCACACTGGTCAAAACGGTGATGACTGCCTGTAAAATCGGTCTTCACCACGAAACTGAAGAACTTCTCGCGGGTCTTCATCTGGAGGACAGGGGCGTTGTCGTTCTGAAAGTGGTAGTACGTGCGCTGCCACAGGTCTGTATGCGGCGCAGTGGTAATGACGATGGTGTCGCCCTTCACTTCATATCCCTTAGGCTCCCTTGTCCATTGGAGGCTGCTAAAATCAATGTGCCCACTATCGGCAATAGCCTCTTTGACGTTGTCTACAAATTCCATCTTCGATTCTTTTTGAGTTCGGTTTCCGCAAGCTGTAAGCAAGCAGAGACTGATGATAATGAAAATACCTTTTCGCATATTTAGTCGTTCTGGTTGTCTGATAATACAGTCCATTTCATTTGCCTAACGAAGGAACAACGTACACAGGTTTCTCTTGGTGGTGGTTACAGTCGTGGTGGTCGCATGACTCAAGTGAATCTTTCAGTTCGCCATTCAGATAAGACTTCAATACATCATCCGTCTTTCCGTGACATCCTCTGACGACTGCGATGCCGTGAGCAGAAAGTTTGTTGTAGGCTCCCATGCCCATGTTGCCGGCCAGCATGAGGGTGATGCCCATCTCCTGCATGACAGATGCGATATTCGACTTGCATCCGCATCCTTCAGGAGAATCCAGACGCTCTTGCTTTACAACCTGGTTCTGTTCGTCGAGTGTTACTACGGTATAATAAGCACAATGTCCGAAGTGGTCGTCAACCATGCCATCACGTGTTGGAATTGCTATTAACTTCATCATTATTTCACAATTACTATTAAATTCAATGGGCAAAATTACTTAATTTGCTGCAAAATCGCTAATTTTGCAGCAATTATTATAATAGTTTAGGAAATTTGATATGGCACATTTTGGACAGTCTGATGATTTCAGACGTGATGAGCTGATACGAATCATCGAGCATTCTGTTGAGAAGTTGACATTAGCAGAGTTAGAGGCTCTGTATTATGATATGAATACGAAGAATTATATAAACGAATGAAAAGAGTATTTGCAATTCTCACATCAGTACTTATGGCATCTTGTCTTTATGCCCAAGAAACAGGTGAACACCATGTTTCCAAGGAACTTCTGATTATCGGTACAATGCATGAAGTGCCATTAATTGTTAGTCGTAGCTACAGGCCGCTTTTGAAATACGCGAAGAAGTATCAGCCAGAGGCCATTTATACTGAAGATATTCGCTCTAATGACACATTGAGTCTTAAGAATTTTACTCCGAAATTTTTAAGCATCGCAGATTCTCTCTCACGAACAGAAACTATTGATGAGGAACGTTTCCTGAAATTGAAGAAGAAACGTCTGTCAGAGCTGGGCTCGGATGATTATGCCTTTCTCGCAAAAACCTATTTGATGAAAAGAGACAGGGCAAACTATTCTTACTACAACTATCTGAAAACCTATGGAATAGGTGGTTCGAAGAAAGCCTTGAGGAACGAGAATGGTGACCTGATAATCCCGTTGGCTATAACCATGGGCATCACAGAACTCATACCTGTGGACGATCATCAGACGGAAAAAGAATACCAACGTGCATGGAGCAAATCCTTAAAGGCGATAAAGGAAACAGGCGATGATGCTGTCCTCGCGAAACTATTTAAACAGGACAGTCGTAAGAGGGTGTGGCCTTCTTTGTGGGGGAAACTAGGCAAATATACCAACAAGCCAGAGACGCTACATCGGTACTATATGGTTAACTCGTGTCGCTATGTCACTCATCCGAATGAATCGACTGATACAGTCAGACAACTGTGGGATGGAAGAAACCATCGCATAGCAGAGAATCTGGCTGAGCTAATTAAGGCGAACCCTTATCAAAGGAACATCTTGATTATTGGTGCCGGCCATGTTATCAGCGTAAAGGAAATGCTGAAACAGATATATCCAGAACTTCAAGTGAAGTTGATGTTCGATGAATAATTTGACAGGAACCTGTCACCTATTATACCCTATAAAAACGATGATACAGCAAGTAGAAATAACCCTAAAGCCCAAGTCTCGCGGATTCCATTTGGTGACCAGTGAGATTATAAGCCAGCTGCCCAAACTGCCGAAAACGGGTATCGTGAACATTTTCACAAAACATACCAGTTGCGGACTGAGCATCAATGAGAATGCCGACCCTGATGTCCGTGTGGATATGGAGACCATCTTCAACCGTCTGGTTCCTGAGAACCGTCCAGAGTACGAGCATACGCTGGAAGGTGCAGACGATATGCCGGCTCATGCCAAGTCAACATTGAGCGGTGTCAGCCTCACTATTCCCATTACTGACGGACGTTTGAATCTTGGCACTTGGCAGGGTATCTACTTCTGCGAGTACCGCAATTATGGTGGTTCCAGGGAGTTGGTAGTGACAATCATAGGCGAATAAGAATATGAATAATCCGCAACCTTATTGAGATTGCGGATTTTTTACTGTCCTGGAGCAGGAATCACCCCAAGTTGCATTAGGAGTGAGAACATATCAGGTAAGCCATGCTCACGGATAATCTTTCCATCCTTGAATTCATAGATATTCATGGCCGTTACACAGATTTTCTTGCCTGTGGCGGGCATGC
>JAEEGG010016225.1_pt1 | contig 15493 bp, 17 predicted proteins | sample 9134161 | NCBI WGS metagenome assembly JAEEGG01 (sample SAMN16246543, study PRJNA631951) | gut metagenome | biome: gut microbiome; feature: rumen; material: CR-attached | host: Bos | place: Iran: Karaj | collected 2018-10
GCGTATTTTCTCACGACCTTCGATTTTGAGGCCATATCGGATGCGGTTCAAAAGGAAGGCAAGCGTCCATGCTACAAAATACATGAACGAATTCACTATTTTGAACCTCAAAGATTTGTCAAGATAGGTATAAGTTCCGTCAAAACGAATGTCCTTGAGCTCTCCTCGTATAGGAGCCATCTTCGTGAAGGGATTGTCGGCCGAAAACTCCTCAACGGGTTCAGGTACATAAACATCCTCCCTCACCTTGAAGTTTCGGTATGCCGGACCGTATGATGAATAGTCTTTTGTCATGTCTTTATCTATTTTTCGCGTACTCGCTTACCACTCATGTGCTCAATTTGCAGTTCGAGCACAAAGGCATTGGGGGCATCCTGTGCCATATCTGCATCTATATCATAGCTTTGTGGGAAATATTTGGCACCCAACAGACGTAAAAAGGCATTCTTACTGACCGGGTCTTCCACAATGTGCATCCTGCCGAAGCAGACCACACTCTCAAAATGATACCACCAACTGTCAGGTTCTTTAACGCCTTCGCTGAGGACGCAGAACGAGACCTTATCGCAGGCTCTTATGGCATCCAGTTTGTGTCCTTCTTTGGCGCAGTGGAAATAGATCTTGCCGTCGTCATACACAAAGTCGAGCGGTACGGTGTATGGGTAGCCACCGTCGCCTAATACGGCGAGCACGCCGCGTGGCGCCTTCTGAAGCAAGGCGATGCAGGCCTCATCAGTCATCTGTTGTTTGAACCGCCGCATCGGGCGGAATGAGGTTTTATCGTCCATTAGACCTTTGTTTTTAGTGATTGTTAAATAAAGCACTTTGCAAAAATACACAGAAAAAAGAGTATCTTTGCAAAAAAAATACAAATTTCATGGAAACCAGAAAACACATAGCAGCAGAGAAGCTGGAGTACGGCACACACAACTGCGCCCAAGCTGTCATTTGCACTTATGCCGACTTGATTGGAATCGATGAAGAAACAGGCCGTAACTTAGGCAACGCCTTCGGCTCGGGCATGGGCAATATGGAAGGCACTTGTGGTGCCCTAGTCGGGGCAGGCGTCGTATTAGGGCTTGCTACCAAGGACAAGGCAAACTCAAGAAAAGCCATGAGGCAAATCATGACCCAATTCCAGCAACGCAATGGTGCCACCCAATGTAAGATGCTCAAGGGGGTAGGTACAGGTGTGGTCCTCCGTCAATGCTCCGGCTGTGTAGCTGATGCGGCGGAGTTTTTGGAGGAGCAATTGTAGTTGGATTTGCTGCAAAAGTACTATCTTTGCCGAAAAATCCAAAACCATTCGAATATGAATCAAAGAATAGCCATCCCCTCCAGCGAGGGTACACTGTGGCAGCACTTCGGAAAGGCTCCACAAGTCACCATTTTCGATGTCGAAGACGGAAAGATCGTCGATTCAAAGGTGCTGCAAGCACCCGAGCATGAGCACGGCGCGATGCCGAAGTTTTTGGCCGAACAAGGCTGCTCCGATGTGCTTTGTGGCGGATTGGGCCAAGGTGCCGTTAACATGCTGAACCAGTTAGGCATCCGCATCCATGCTGGCGCTCCCGAACTTCCCGTGGAGCAGGTGCTGGCCATGTTCCTCGACGGCACCATCGTTTATGGTGACCCCAGCTGCCACCATCATTGCGAGGGGCATCACCATTAAAAAAGCCGCAGCTCAATAGCCACGGCTTGATGGTAAAAAAATAGCTTGTTTTTCTCTTCTCTACCAAATGGCAGCTCTTTCATCAGGAGCGATATACATCTTGCTTCCTTCTGGGATGTCGAAGGCCTCGTAAAAGTGCGACATCGAGCGGAGGGCGCAGTTCACACGGGCTTCGGCAGGAGAATGCACATCCTCCTTCAACTTGCGTTCAAGGGCTTTGTCACGGATATTGGTGCGCCATACGGTGCCGTAACTGATAAAGAAGCGCTGGGCAGGCGTGAAGCCGTCAATGGGTTTGTTGGCTTTGGCCTCGTCAGTCATCTGGTAGGCATCCCAAGCCACATTCAGCCCTCCCAGGTCGGCGATGTTTTCGCCCAAGGTCAGTTCGCCGTTGATGTGGTGCCCCCTCAGCTCGAATTCGTCGAACAGCTTCACCAGTTGCTTGGTGCATTCGGTGAACTTGGCATCGTCTTCTTCGGTCCACCAGTTATTGAGGTTGCCTTTTTCGTCGAACATACGCCCCATGTTGTCGAAGCCGTGAGTCATCTCGTGGCCAATGATCGCGCCGATGGCTCCGTAGTTGACGGCATCGTCGGCATCCATGTTAAAGAACGGAGGCTGAAGGATGGCTGCCGGGAACACGATCTCATTCAATTCAGGGTTGTAGTAAGCGTTGACTTCCTGCGGAGTCATATTCCATTTTTCCTTGTCAACAGGCTTGCCTATTTTGTCCATGTCTCTCTCATGAATGAAACGCTCAGCGCGGCGTACGTTTTGGAAGTAGGACTCGGGCGTGACTTCATACTTGCTGTAGTCCAACCACTTGTCGGGATAGCCTATCTTCACACTGTAGCAGTCGAGCTTGTGAATGGCTCGGGCTTTGGTCTCATCGCTCATCCAATCGACGTTCTTGATGCGTTCCCGCAATGCCAAGCGCAGGTTGCCGACAAGGTTAATCATGCGTTCCTTGGCTTCGGCAGGGAAGTACCTTTCCACATAGAGTTGGCCGATGGCTTCGCCCAAATAGTCCGAAGTCTTGTCAAGCACACGACGCCAGCGGGGGTTCTGCTCTTCTACGTCATAGAGGTATTTTTTATAGAAGTTGAAGTCTTCGGTGACGAGGTCATCGCTAAGCCGAGGGGCACTCTCTGTGATGACCACCCATCGCATGTAGTCCTTGATGGTGCCGAGGTCGGTGTTGAGGAGGAGGCCATTGAGGGCGGTGAAGAAGTCGGGAGAGGCCACGTTGAGGCTGTCGAAGGCCGGTGCTCCGATGGCATGGAAGTAGTTGTCCCAGCTGAAGTCGGGCATGGAGGCCTGAAGTTCCTGGCGACTTTTCAGGTGATAGAGGTTGTTGGGGTCGAGGCATTCCTCGATGGGCATGGAGTTTTTGGCGAGTTCGGTCTCAAAATCAAAGACATGCTGAGCTTTTTCCGATGCTAGAGCAGCCTCGGTGCCGGTAAGCTGGAACATATTGGCGATGTGTTCGACATACTTGTCACGCATTTCCTGTAGTTCTTCAACAAGATACAAATCGCGGTCGGGGAGTCCGAGGTCGGCTTGGAAGACCAGCATGATGACCCTGTCGGCGTTTTTCCAATCGGTGTAGCTGCCCGCTTGAAAGAAAGGCCAGCCAAATCCTTCATAGTGGAGCATCCCAATCAGTTCAGGAAGTTGCGACTTGTCACTCATTTGGTCAATTTGGTCGAAATAGGGCAACAACTCGCTGTAGCCGCGTTGGTTGATAGCTACGGTGTCCATGCCCGCATTGTAAAAGTCGCGGATCTTCTGGGTCACGCTGCCTTGCTCGGCATTTTTATCATGCGTAACCTCATCGATGATGGCTTTGATCTGCAACTCAGTGCGTTCGTCAACCTCGTAGGAGGCACTGTAGGCGGAATACGTCTCGGGAATCGGGTTGTTTTTCAGCCAGTTGTTGTTGCAATAGCGATAGAAGTCGTCCGCGGGATTGATGGTGGTGTCCATGTTGCTCAACTCAATAGCTGGAACAACTTCTCTCTCGGGTTGAGGCGTTTCTACTGTCTTCTGTGCGCAGCCTGCTGCCATGATGCATGATACCAGAATGGCGATTGCGTTTGCTTTTTTCATATTGATAGAGGTTTTGTTTTTCAATACTATTAATACGGAATTGATTCGAAAAAGTTACAGTTTTTATAAAACATCTTTTCGGCTACAAAAGTACAAAAAATTCCGCAACCCAAGCTTTTCGCCCGAATTGCGGATTATTGCTAACCGGCACGTTTTTACGCGTTTTTACCCATTTCGTATGCCTCCTGCAACTTGGCGTTGCCTTCAATCTCTTTCGGGCCGCCTACGCCACCGCAGAAAATATGGCCTTTGAGACTTGACTTGCCGTAGCAGTCAATCCAGCCCTGCAGACCGCTTTCAGCACGCTTTGGCACGAACTCCTCGTTCTCGGCTGCTGTGGTCAGCAGGTAGATGTCGCGGAACTTGTAATCCTTGGGGTACATGGCGTTCATGCGGTCGATGAGGGTCTTCATCTGGCCGCTCATTTCGTAGTAATAGATGGGCGTTGCCCAGCAGACCACATCGGCGTTGAGCACGCTTTCCATAATGGCTGGCACATCATCCTTGATGACGCAGGCACCCGTCTTCTGGCACGACAGGCAGCCGATGCAAAACTTGATTTCCTTGCCTCTTAATGAGACGAGTTCCACTTGATGTCCAGCGGCTTCCGCGCCCTTGGCAAATTGCTCCGCCAAAGCGTGGCTGTTCGAGCCAGGGCGGAGACTGGTTGAAATAACGATTACTTTCTTCATAGCCTTTCAATTATCCGACAAAGATACGGACTTTATTTGATATAAAGCGCTACACAAATTAGCGGAATTTATACCAACATTAGATTTGTTTTGCTATTTTTGCATCACTAATTAACCCATTTCTATTAACCAAATCATTACAATCATGAAGAAATTATTTTTTACCTTGATGCTGATGTTTGTTTCAGCGATTACACTGAATGCACAGAGTTTGACAGGCAAACAATGGGCTACTAAACTTCTCGATGAAGAAGGAACCGAAATTGTCGTGTCGTTGTATTTTGATGAAAACGGAGCTTGTGAAATGCTCGTTGGGACTGATTATGAGATCAAAGAGGATGGCGTGCCGATTACGCTCGAGGGCTCGGTCACCGTACCTGGCACCTTCACCCTTAACGGCAAAGACTTGAAGATGAACCTCGACAGAAGCAAGGCCGAGACCGAACTTGACTATGAAATCAAGGGGATGGATGCCAAAACCAAGGCGTTGATGGACAAAGAGATAAGGAACGAAATCAATGGCTTGAAAAAAGATTTCCAAAAAGAAATGCTCGATGGAATGCCCAAGATGCATAACATGAAGGTCGTTTCGATTGATAAAAAGAACCTCGTCCTTAAGGATGACAATGGCGACGAGATTCCATTCGTCCTCGTAGAATGATAACTAAAGAATCGTCTATACATAACGAAGGGTGCAGACCGACTTGGTCCTGCACCCTTCGCATTTTAAGGGATGGTTATAATCCAGTTTATCGGATGAAATTAGTGTATTTCGTCACTTCCTTTTCGGGCAGTCCGTTGCGCTCGCGCTCGGCGGCGATAGCGCGCATGAGGAAGGCCATGTTGCTGCCCAAAATGCGCATGATTTGCACCCCTTCTTCGTCTTGCATCACATCTTCAGCGGAGTGTCCATGCACCATGTTCCAATAGCGGCTGCTCACGATGGGCATCTCGCTGATGGTGAAATACTTGTTGAGTCTATCGAAGGCGGCCGTGGTGCCGCCACGACGTGCCGAGACGACTGCCGCGCCCACCTTCATCCGCTTGTCGAATGGGGTGCTGAAAAACAGTCGGTCAAGCAGGTTGGTGAGCGTTCCATTGGGACCGGCATAATACACCGGTGAGCCGACCACAAGGCCGTCGGCTTGTTCAAACTTGGGTGCCACTTCGTTCACCATATCGTTGAACACGCAATGCCCCAATTCGGCGCACTTACCGCAGGCGATGCAGCCTCGGATGTCTTTGTTCCCGATGTGGACGATTTCTGTTTCTATGCCATTCTTCTGTAGTTCTTCCGCCACAATGTTCAAGGCGGTGAAGGTGCAGCCGTTGGCGTGTGGGCTGCCGTTGATGAGGAGTGCTTTCATTTGTAATTATTTTGCTGCAAAGGTACAAAAATCTGCAACCCAAACCATCTCCTGATTTGAGGATTTCACCTCAAAATATTTCGCCACCCCAAAGCATTTTCAGGAAGTCGAGGACATAGATAAGCTCCTTGTCGTCGGATTTGCGGGTAATCGGGTCAAACTTATTAAATTAGGGAACGTACTCCCGATTTTTATAAGAAATTCGGGAGTATGGTCACGAATTTTGCAACTTTTTACGGTGCAAAAATAGTAAACAAATCAATTAGTCAATGAACAAAATGAAATATTTTGGCATTGATTATTGCAATGGGCAAGTTTTAGTCTTCCTTTGCATTAGGCACGGCAAAAAAGACCGTCAGCACACCGATGGCTCCGACGATGGGCACGATGATGCGAGCCACAGAACCTTTAGGGATAAAGACAAAAGTGGAGAGCAAAACCATCGCCACCATGATGCCACAAGCGCCGGCTTTTTGCGCAATGGTCATCCCGCCACGACGGCGATAACTGCGGATGTAAGTCCCTAACCATGACTGCAAAAGCCATTCTTGCAAGCGTGGCGAGGAGCGGTAAAAAAGCCATGAAGCCAACAGCAGGAAAGGCGTGGTGGGCAATCCCGGCACCACCACACCTAAGGCTCCAAGGCTTACGCAAAGCAAACCCAAAACTATGTAAACGATGCGTTTCACGAAAGCTTACCTGACCACTCGCGTAAACACAGGATTTTCGCCATCTGAGACGGTCACATACACCTTCAGCTCTCCCGTAGGCATCCCTGGATTGTCCTCGCGTGGAAGATCTTCGGCTGTGAACAGGTATTCCGTGCCTCCGGGAATAGTACGCGAAGCCACGGCCTTGGCTTGAGCATGAAGCATCTGATAACCATCGACGGCAGCATTGAAGATAGCTGCTTCTTCTTCGTTTACTGGATGTTGCTCTGGGAAATCCTCCAACTTAACGAACTCTCCTTCAAGGAAACCGCTTGCCTTCAGGAATTGGTCGATTTCTTTGGGTGCGGCTTCGAGTCGGGCGGCACGCACACCATAGCCGGGAAGGATTTCCGCTTTAGGCTGTGCCTCGGCCAAATCTTTCATGCTGGACTCCAGTCCGCCGCTGCCGAAAGTGCAGAATGGGACAACTTTCTTGCCGCTCAAGTCCACTTTACTCAAGAAGGTAATCACGGGCGGCGCGTAAGTGCCGAACCACACGGGATAGCCTAGGAATACCACATCGTATTTGGCGATGTCGGCTGCCAACGGCTGAATCTCGGCAGAAATACCTTGTTCGCGGTCTTGCTTGCAACGTTCGATGGTGGCTTGGAAATCCTCATCGTAGGGTTTCGTGGGGACAATCTCCTCAATGTCGGCACCGAGCCGTGTCGCGATTTCGGTCGCTACGGCTTTCGTGTTCGACGTTTGGGAGTAGTAGAGGACCAGCACTTTAGGGGTTTCTGCCTTGGATGCTTCTTCTTTTTGGCTTTCCTTTTTCGGACCGCAGGAAACGGCGGCCATCGCTATGATGGCGAGAATGAGTAATCTTTTCATTTTGAATCAAATTTTATTCATTGACTTTCAAAAACTCCTGTATGGCTTCCTCCATCATGTCGGGCGTCACCATAGGCTCGAAGCGGAGGATGGTCTTGCCGTCTTTGGAGACCAGGAACTTGCCGAAGTTCCAGCGGATGGCATCGCCTTGGTCGAAGCCAGTGCCGGTCTTTTGGTGAATCTCGTCGAGCATAGTCGCAAACTCCTCGGTGCCCTCAGGATAGCCCTTGAAAGGCGCTTGTTTCTTGAGGTAGGTGTAGAGCGGACTCTCCGCCTCGCCGTTGACGTCAATCTTGTCGAACAGCGGGAAGGTGACATTGTAGTTCAGCGAGCAGAAACTCTGAATCTCTTCGTTGGTGCCAGGCTCTTGTTCCAAGAATTGGTTGCATGGGAAGGCCAAAATCTCCAAACCTTGGTCCTTGTACTTCTGATAAAGGGCTTCAAGGCCTTCGTACTGCGGGGTCAAGCCGCATTTGCTAGCTACGTTGACGATGAGCAGCACCTTGCCTTTGTAGTTGGCCAGCGACACATCGCTTCCATCCATGTCTTTGACCATAATGTCGTAGATGCCACTGGTCTGTTCGCCCACAGGCTCAGGTTCGGTCGTTACTTGTGTGGTCTTGTTGTTCTGGTTGTTGCAGCTCGCGGCCATCATCAGTGCCACTACTGCGAGAAAGAGTGTTTTTTTCATTTTGAATAGGATTGAGTTTTATTTGTTCTCATTATGTATGGGCGAGAAAGGACATTTCTTTCCGATACACTGGTTGTTGATTTGGCTGCGCGAGCATTTCACTTCAGGCTTCTCCATCTCTACGCCGAGGTGTTCCTTCACGAAATCCACTGCCGTGAGTATCGACAGATAGGAATCACGCTTGCAGCAACGTGGGCCACCGTTCAAGGCCACTTGTTCAAGAGCTTTGGCAGTCATCAAGTTGCATAGTTGCCATGTCTCGGTGGAGAGTGGCGTGTTGCGAGTGACTACCGACATAAAGATGCCCGTGCTGATGGCAGCGCCACAGGCACCCATATAACCGCATGCACCGCCAGGCACTTGTCTCCCTCGACTCATCACTTCCAGTAGACCCGATTGCAGGTCTATCTTCATGGTGTCGGCAGGCACGGTGTTGTTGTAGGCTGTCAGCAAAGCGGCTCCTACAAGCACATGGTGCTCAGGACCATGCATGTGGCAGAACGGTTGCGACATCATCTTCTCCAAAATAGCGATAGGGTCTTTGGAGGACTCTTCCAAACACAAGGCGATGATGGAATCCATACCGGCGGTATGGCAGTTGGAGCAAACATAATGTCCCTTGACACAACGGGTCTTGCTGGGCTCTTTTTTATGGCATACTACGCATTCCATCAGCGTGTCCTTTTCAAGGTATTCCAATGGCGCACCACAAATCAAGCATTCTTCATTACTCATAACGGTTGTCTCTTTTTTAGGTTCGTTTTCCGTGCAAGCCGTGAGGATGAAACCCAGAACGGCTGCCACGATGATTAATACCTTCTTCATTTGAATTGAATTTGCTGCAAAAGTACTATTTTTAAGAAAATGGTTCCCTAAAATGCAAAAACTCACTATATTATTTCAGCACCTTCAATACTTGCTTTCGTGTAGCAGTTCCATCTGTCAGTTTCGTGATGTGGTCGACTAAAAACTCCAGCGACTCCTCGGGGGTGTGGTCGGTGTGGAGTGTGGTGAAGTCTTCGAACAGCGACTCGGGCGTGCAGAAATACGACACCTGCCAGCCGTTGTAAACCTGCTCGGGTCCTCGATACACCCGCTCGATGGCTCCCGTGACGACACGACACTGCTGCATCAGTTTTCCTATGGCCGCATCGGCTTGGCCTTTCTTCACGCCAAGCAAAGCGCGCACCTCCTTGATGGTGATGCTGCCTTGCTTTTCAAGATATTTCATGATGCGCTCGCCGTTCTTGTCGGGCGTTGTCGTGGCGCGGCGGACGTTCATCAGTTCGCGATAGAATGGGACCGTTGCGAAGGCGGCTTTTCCTCCGCAAAGGAATTTTCCGTAGGCGATGCCGCCGTTTTGGAGGCAGTCGATCTTCCAGTCCCACGGCCCGAGAGAGTCCTCTTCGCCGTCAAACCAAAACCCAGGCTGGGTGAGTTCCTTGATGGAATAGCCCGGGATGGCGCTGGTGAAAAATGGGACGATGCCCAGCTCGCAAATGGCTCGCTCCATCGTCTCTGGACTGGATATTTGGTAGTTTAAGGCCATGAACAGGATTGTTTTGATGCGATTTTTGGCTTTCAGCAGTCAACTTTCAGCCTCGGTGCAAAAATAAGAATAATAGTTAAATCTGCAATTTGGTCATACGCTACTTTGTCCGTCTGTTTTAATTATTCATTTACAGCGAACTACCCGACAACAAACGACAACAGTCGACAACAAATGTTTGTTCAACGGCTTTTTCTTGACAAAGGTTGTTTCTTTGCGGTATAATTAAAAAAGGATAGGTATGGCAAAGAAAACGACAAAAGACAAAACACAAGAGGTGGTTGCAAACTGCAACCAGTTTGAAAAGGTGGTCGCAAATTGCGACCGGTTCGAAGAACATATCATAAATTGTGATAACTTTGAAAATAGCGGACAACTTCTCGGCGTGCATGATATTGAGAATCTTATAGTTACAATAAGAGGAAAACAAGTAATGATAGACCGTGATTTAGCGTTTCTTTATCATGTGGAGGTGAAGCAAATGAATCGGCAAGTAAAGCGAAACATTGAGCGTTTTCCCGAAGATTTTATGTTCCAATTGACAAAAGAGGAGTATGAAAGTTTGAAGTGCCATTTTGGCGCTTCAAACACAAGAGGTGGGGATCATCGGGCATTGCCATACGCTTTTACACAGCAGGGAATAGGTATGCTCAGCGGACTGCTCCGTACCAAAATAGCCATAGAAACAAACATTAATATAATGCGAGCATTTATTGGTATGCAGAAGTATGTAGCCGCCACTTTACAAATCTTTCAACGACTGGACCGAGTTGAACTTCAACAATTGGAGCATAAACAGTGGATGGAACAGACGGACAATAAAATTGAACAAATACTTGAAACAATAGAGGAACACTCACCCCAACTCTTACCAGAGCAAGTTTTCCCCACAGGCTGTGTCTGGGATGCATGGACCTACATCTCCGACCTCGTTCGGAGCGCCCGTAAAAGGATTGTCCTAATTGACAACTTCGTTGACGACAGAGTGCTTTCCATGTTCACAAAACGGGCTGATGGAGTGACGGCGACCATCCATACCCGTTATAATGAGCAATTCCTGATTGACCTGAAGAAACACAACACCCAATATCCCGAAATAGCATTCATACAGCTACCTCACCGCAACCACGACCGTTTCCTAATCATTGACGACAAAGTCTATTTGTTAGGAGCCAGCCTAAAGGACATTGGTGCAGGCCTTTGCGCTGTCACGGAAATGACCATCGTGCCAGAGGCGATTTTGGGGATGGTGAGGTGAAAAAGGATTATTGTGTTACGGTTGTCATTTGTAAACTTTGAAAATTTGACTTGTTAATGTATTCCATGTTTTTCCTATCTTTGCACCCATCAACCCAAAAAGAACATACCAACACAGAAGACTACTGATTATATAACATATTGATATTAAGCGTTTTTACTTTTTTAGTAATTGTTAGACTTAAAACAACACAATGAACTTTGAATCATTAGTCGGGCGAATCAATCAGGTGCAAGACATGTTGCAAGCACAAACTGCGCATGCCATAAATCTCGCAGTTACTGCTCGAAACTGGCTGGTGGGGTTTTATATTGTGGAGTTTGAACAGCAGGGCGAAGACAGGGCTAAGTACGGCGAGAATCTTCTGAAGAATTTGGCCAAAAGGCTCAATAGACGAGGACTCGGTGAACGTAGATTGTATGAGTTCCGTTTAACTTATATCATATATCCGCAGATTGGTCAGGTAATAGCTGACTATATCGCGAAAAACAACCGGCAAGACATTTTGCGGTTGCCGACCGCAAAATTACAAATAGTTGAAAATCTTGAAGATGAAAATTTGCGGTTGCTGACCGCAAAATCTCATGGAAAAGAGTGGCAAACGCCTGCGGATAGGCTTTTCAATAGGCTTTCAGCCACTCACCTTGTTCTCCTCTCCAACATAAAAGACCCACTAAAACGAGCCTTCTACGAACAAGAGACCATTCGTGGATGCTGGACAGTTAAGGAACTCGACCGTCAGATATCCTCGCAATATTACGAACGCATGGGGTTATCGAAAGACAAGAAAGGTCTACAAAGACTGACGGACAAAAATGTACAACAACTAACACCTAGAGACATCATCCACGATCCTGTCACGCTTGAATTCCTTGGCTTGCAGTCGCAGGATGTTTACACCGAGACCAGATTGGAGACGATTATCTTGAATCATCTCCAGATGGTGTTGATGGAAATGGGACGCGGGTTCTGCTTTGAAGCCCGTCAGAAGCGTATCCTTGTTGACCAAGACTATTTCAAGGCCGACCTCATCTTCTACCACCGTATCTTGAAGTGTCACGTCATTGTCGACCTCAAGATTGACCGCTTCCGTCATGAATATGCCTCGCAGCTCAACCTTTACATGAACTACTACAAGCATGAGGTGATGCAAGCTGACGACAACCCGCCCATCGGACTGCTGCTCTGCACCGACTATGGCGAGACCACTGTGCAGTATGCCACCGAGGGTCTATCACAGAACCTGTTCGTCAGCAAGTATCGTCTTCAGTTGCCGTCGGAAGAAGAGATGCGGCAGTACCTTTTGGAAAGCACCACCGAGGCCGACTGGGAGGAATACAGGAAAGAGAAAGACAATAATGAAAGAGAAAAATAATAGCGCATTTGAAGAAGCATAACACCCAATATCCCGAAATAGCATTCATCCAGCTACCTCACCGCAACCATGATCGTTTCCTAATCATTGACGACAAGGTCTATTTGTTAGGTGCCAGCCTAAAGGACATCGGTGCAGGCCTTTGCGCCGTCACTGAAATGACCATCACGCCGGAGGTGATTTTGGGGATGGTGAGGTGAAAAACGGATTATTGTGTTGCTTGTAATATGCCAACTAAATTCAAAACTTATAAGGAGCAACTAATTTTAAGTCATTTTTGAGCCAAAGCCTTCGCTTGAGTTCCGGTTTTTCACAAACCACATAACAGACTACAGCAATAATACTCTCATTCAAAGAAGTTTATTGATTACCTCTTGAAGGCCGTTGAGGAAACGAGCGGCTTCGAAGCCGTCCATCTGGGCATGATGAAACTGGAACGAGATGGGCAAAGTCGTTTTGAACAGCCCTTGATGGTATTTGCCCCAAGCCAAGAAGGGATTGGTGAACAGTTCGGAATAGACACTCACCACACCGTCAATCTCGCATTCTGCCAAGGCCGAGGTGTCGATAGCCATATAGTCGTCGCCAAGAAGGTGGTCTTCGTTTGTTTCATTGACCTGACGCGTCAAGCTCAAATAATCTTCGTTGAACTGGTGAAGATCCTCTGAAAACGGGATGTCACAAAGGCGGGCGTCACCGCTCGTGGCCTTCACGACAGTCATTACTGCTAGACGGTCGTACTGCCATAAGTACTCTCCGGAAGGCAGTGTATAGAACTCCTGAATGCCGCTGGCCGCTTGACCGATACACCAGCACATCAGCATGTTCGTCTTCATCCCGTTTCGTTTGGCAACCCTGACCAGTCTGCCGACATCAAAGGTTTTGACTATCGTCACTTTCGGCATGCCAGCCGTTTTCCACAGTTCAAACGCCCGTCCGCGCGGTGAGTCTTTAGGATCAATCTCTTTCTTCATTGCTGTTGTTTTGCGGCAAAGATACAAAAAACCCGCACCCCAAGCCTTCGCCAGAGTTGCGGATTTTTCATTGAACCTTGTCCAATTATTTCAACATGTCATACTGTTCGTCGCTGACAGGCTCCAACCATTGAGTTTCACTCGACTTCTGTCGCGACTCGGCAGAGTTTATGCGAGCATCACTCTGCTCTCGCTGCTCCATCAGTTCGTTGCTGTTGCCAGGTTGGGCTTCGGCATGGTAGGTGAGGTGCTGCATCCAGCTGTCTTTAGCGGCGCCGTGCCAGTGCTTCACGCCCTCGGGAACGGCGATGACGGTGCCAGGGACCAACGGAATGGCTTCCTTGCCCCATTCCTGATACCAGCCACGACCGCTCACGCAGATCAACATCTGCACGGCACCGTGATGAACGTGCCAGTTGTTGCGGCAGCCGGGTTCGAAGCTGACGTTGCAGAGACCGCTTGCGGGGTCGAGGACGGCGAGATAGCTGTTGCCAATGAAATACTCGGCGTATGCAGTGTTGGGTTCGCCGATTGGCCAGGGTGACTGTGCACACACCACATCGCTCTTGCCGTCGACAGCGGCGGCGATGGCTGCCTCACAACGCAAGGCCTCGGCCTGCAATCCTGTGGCTTTCAAAGCCACTGGGATGCTGCGCAACTGCTCCTCTGTGACACCCATGTTCAAGGCACCACGCACATGCGCCTGCAACTGCGGCATCACATTTTCCAAGCCACTCAACGCACTCACGGTGATGAGTTCGCGGTCGGCGTGGGTGAGGTTGTCGCGGGCGAAGATGTCGCCGAAGAGGTGGGCTTTCAGATAGTAGTCCTCGGCAGGACAAAACGCATAGTTAAAAGGTTGTCCAGAAAGTTTGGTTTGTACTTCCGTACCTTGTGCCAAAGCATTGTAATTGCTCGGCAGCGGCGATGCCTCAACACCTTCTTCAGTGGTTTTGCCTTCGCTTTGGCGTTGCTCCAACACCTTCTGCAAAGTGCCAAGGGCATTCAAAGAACGTGGGAATCCTGTGTAGGCATAGAGTTGCGATAGGGCTTCCTTGATTTGGCTGACCGTCAAGCCGGCATCCAAGCCGTCGTTGATGGCCTCGGCCAAGGCGGTATAGTCGGCTTTGGCCTCGTTGCAGGCGATGGCCGACATGAAGGCTGCCTGCTCTGTAGTAAAGGTGAGTGTGTTCATTTCATTTGCATTTTCTTTAGTGGATTGCGTTCCACAGGCGGCCATTGTCAATGCGACGGCGACCATCATTATTGTCTTTTTCATAGTCATTAGTTTATTGCCTGAATTGCGGATTTTATCGTTTCATTTCATCTCTTATTTGATCATTCTAATCACCTTGGCAGGGACGCCACCCACGATGGTGTTGTCGGGGACATCCTTTCCCACCACAGCGCCGGCGGCCACAATGGCGTTCTCGCCGATGGTGACGCCCGCCAATATCGTGGCATTGGCACCAATCCAAGCATTCTTCTTGATGACAATGGGCTTGGTGAGCAAGGAGTGTCTTGTTTCCGGGTCTTCGGGATGGTATTCTGAGGCCAAAACCACATGAGGCGCAATGAAAACGCCCTCTTCAATCGTGATGCCACCAAGCGCCAGGAAGGTGCAGCCGAAGTTGACGAAACTGCCCTTGCCGAAGGTGGTCTTCTTGCCATAGTTGATGTTGAACGGCGGAAACACACGCACGGTATCATCGATGTCGGAGTCTGTTATTTGTCGCAGGTACGCGCGCACCTCGGCCTCGGTGTGATAGCCGGTGTTCATCTCGGCAACCAGTTTCATGCAACGCTGCACATCGGCATAAAGCTCATCGCTGCCGACGTATGTTTTCCCTGTAGGTTGTTCGTTCATTTTGTATTATTTCAAGTTTTCAGTGAAAAACTCCGCCAACTTATCCCACGGAATGTAATTGCCCTCGCCACCGTCGTAAAGGTCGCAGTGGGTGGCACCGGGAATGATGAGCAGTTGCTTGTTTTCAGGGTTGGGATTGGGTTTGCCAATGAAGTTGTAACCTTCTGCCTGGCCCTCCACCATGTATTTGTAAGCGGCCTCACCGAAATAGCGGGAGTGGGCTTCCTCACCGTGCATCACGAGGACAGCAGAGCGAATCTCATTGATGTAATATAGGAAACGGCTGTTGGCGTAGGCCTGCGTTCCGATGATGCGCCAGCCGTCGTTCGAGTTGCCAGAGCGAGCATGATAACCGCGTGGGGTCTTGTAATAAGCATGGTAATCCTTCACAAACT
>JAEEGG010016227.1_pt1 | contig 15493 bp, 9 predicted proteins | sample 9134161 | NCBI WGS metagenome assembly JAEEGG01 (sample SAMN16246543, study PRJNA631951) | gut metagenome | biome: gut microbiome; feature: rumen; material: CR-attached | host: Bos | place: Iran: Karaj | collected 2018-10
ATTGAACGTAAGGACCGTCAGCGCATCGTCACTGTCAGTGCCGTGCTGAAAGACGGCTATGCCCTGTCCGATGGTGTGGAACTCGGTCGCGACATCTACGAGAACATGGACATTCCTGCCGGTATCTATATCCAGGTAGCAGGTTCGTACGAAGACCAGCAAGACTCCAACCGCGACCTCGGCACTCTCGGCGTGCTCATCATCATCTTGGTGTTCATCGTCATCGCCGCCCAATTCGAGTCGCTCACCTACCCCTTCATCATCATTCTTTCCGTGCCTTTCGCATTCTCAGGCATCATCCTGTCACTCGTGCTGACAGGCACCAACCTCAACATCATGTCCATGCTCGGCGGCATCATGCTCATTGGTATTGTGGTGAAGAACGGCATCGTGCTCATCGACTACACCCAATTGCTGCGCGAACGAGGCATCGGACTCATCCGTGCCGCTGTTATGGCTGCCCGTTCCCGTCTGCGCCCTATCCTCATGACCTCCCTCACCACCATCCTCGGTATGTTGCCAATGGCTACCAGTCATGGCGTAGGAGCCGAGATGTGGCGTCCTCTCGGTGTGGCCGTGATTGGCGGTCTCACCGTCTCCACCATCCTCACCCTCATCTACGTGCCCTCCATGTTCTGCATCTTCGGTTCTGTGGGCGTGAAGCGCCAGCGCCGCAAGATGAAGGAAAAGCGGGAGCTGGATGCATACTGGCGTGAGCACAAGGCAGAAGAGATGCTGGCAAACACACGCGTCAGCGTGATGGAGCAGAACGCAAAGAAAATCATCAACAATCATCGTGACTGAATTGACCATTAAAATATGAAATCCATCTTCATCGCATACGACCAAGCGCACCAAGAAAATGTCATTGAAGCCCTCAACGACACCAACGTGCGCGGCTATACCTTCTTCGAGCAGGTGGGTGGACGTGGCACCCAAGGAGGTGACCCTCATCTGGGTTCCCACGCATGGCCATCCATGAACAGCTCCATTCTCACCATCGTGGAAGACGAACAAGTTCAACCGCTGCTCAAGCGCCTCCAAAAACTCGACGAAGACAACCCCATGCTGGGTCTCCGTGCCTTTGTGTGGGCTGTCGAGCAGAGCATTTGAGGAAATTGATAATTGACAATTGACATGAAAAAAAGCCTTGCCATCCTCCTTTGGGCATTCTGCCTCATGTGCATGGGATGCACGGGGCAAGACGGGGAGAAAGAAACCGAAGTGGTGCTCGAAACCACCGCTGGAGAGATACGCATCAAGTTGTACAACGACACGCCAGGACACCGCGACAACTTCACCAAGAATGTCAAGGACGGCATGTACACCGGTGTGACCTTCCACCGTGTCATCCGCAACTTCATGATTCAGACAGGCGACCCAGCCACCCGTCCCGAGGGATATGAAGTGAAACGGGATGAAAACGGCGACACCATCACCGAGCGCATCCCTGCCGAAATCGTATGGCCGAAACACCTCAACATGCGCGGCATGCTGGCGGCAGCACGTGACGGCGACGAAGAAAACCCCGACAGGCAGAGTGACAAGTTCCAGTTTTACATTGTCACCGGCAAACCTTGCAGCGATGCCGACATGGACGGATTCGAGACCGCCAGAGCGCAGCGCGACACTGAAATCCTCTACCAGAAGAAGCAACTCGCCAACAAGGAGAAACTGAGCGCACTTCGTGCCGCCCGCGACAAAGATGGTATCAGCAACCTGCTGGAGAAACTGCTCGACGAGGCGCGTTGGGAAATCTCCGAAAATCCTCCCATCACCTACTCCAAGGAAGTGCGCAAAACCTACAGAATACACGGCGGTGCCCCTTGGCTCGACAACGAATACACCGTATTCGGCGAGGTGGTCGAAGGCATGAAGGTAGTGGAAGCCATCCAGAAACTGAAGACCAACGCACAAGAGGTGCCTCTGAAGGAGGTGCGCATCACCAAGGCATACGTGGTGGAGTGAAACAGGGATAAACCCTGAAAAGAAAAGGACACTTCAAAACACATACAGAGAACTCACACAACGATTTGACGGATGAAACGGATTTGGCACAAATTGACATGAGAACAAATTATCGTCTCACCGCAGATAAATGTGGCGGGAATCCGAGTTGACACTATCGGTCTCGGATTCCCGCCTTTTGTTTCTCCGCATTATTATATCTTACAGGCCGTCCGTCGTGGCGGCTTTTTTTAGGCAATTCAGACTCCTTCAATCTGGAATGACCGCCAGAGTCTGTCGTCAGGCAGTGGTGCCTCGACGGCAATCTCTTTTTTGCTGACGGGATGGATGAATTGCATAGTGCGGCTGAGCAGGGAGATGCTGCCGTCGGGGTTGCTGCGTTTGGCTCCATATTTGAGGTCACCCTTGATGGGACAGCCCATCTTGGCCAATTGGCAGCGAATTTGATGGTGGCGTCCTGTCTTAAGGTTCACCTCCAGGAGATAGTAATTATCGGAACGACCGATTACCTTGTAGTCGAGAATGGCTTTCTTGCTGCGTGGCACTTCGTGGTCGTAAGCATAGGATTTGTTCTGCTTCTCGTTGCGAACGAGCCAATGGGTGAGTGTGCCTTCTGGCTGTGGTGGCATGTCCTTCACGATGGCCCAATAGGTCTTCTTCACTTCGCCGTTGGCAAACATAGCATTGAGACGTGCCAATGCCTTTGAGGTGCGCGCAAACAGAACAAGCCCGAACACGGGACGGTCGAGACGATGAACGACACCAAGGAAGACGTCGCCCGGTTTGGCGTACGCTTCCTTGATGTATTGCTTCACTGTTTCGCTCAGAGGCTTGTCGCCGGTCTTGTCGCCCTGCACGATTTCGCCCGTCGTCTTCGAAACAATGATGATGTGATTATCTTCGTAAACTACAGTCATTACATGTTCATGCCGCCGTCGATCTGAATCACCTGACCAGATACGTAGCTGGACATGTCGGATGCGAGGAAGAGGCACACGTTGGCAATGTCTTCCACCTGACCGCCGCGACGGAGTGGAATCTTCTTCATCCAATCGGCACGAATCTCTTCGGGCAACTGAGCAGTCATGGCTGTCTCGATGAAGCCAGGAGCGACTGCGTTGGCACGAACGCCCTTAGGACCGAGTTCCTGAGCGATAGACTTGGCAAGACCAATCATACCAGCCTTTGATGCAGAGTAGTTGCACTGACCTGCGTTGCCGTGTACACCCACCACTGAGGACATGTTGATGATGGAGCCACCACGCTGACGGAGCATGATTGGAGCACATGCATGGATGAAGTTGAATGCTGACTTGAGATTCACGTTGAGCACAGCGTCCCACTGAGCCTCAGTCATACGGAGCATGAGTCCATCTTTCGTGATACCAGCATTGTTCACCAGAATGTCGATAGAACCAAAGTCGGCATGAATCTGCTTCACCACGGCTTCTGTCTCAGCAAAGTCAGCAGCATTGCCAGCGTATGCACGGCAAGTGACACCGAGTGCTTCAATCTCCTTGCGAGTGGCTTCAAGACCTGCAGCCATGTCGTCGTTGAGTACCAAATCTGTAAATGCGATGTTTGCACCTTCCTGAGCAAACTTCATTGCGACAGCCTTACCGATGCCACGTGCAGCACCTGTCACGATGGCTGTCTTTCCAGTCAAAAGTCCCATAAAGAAAAAAATTATAATGTTAAATGTATACTGTTAATAGCCGTATTTCTGATTCTTGCAGAAGTGCTTGAATACCATGCTGCGCACGTAGGGATAGAGTTCCTCGGCGTTCTGCACAGCATAGCGACCGTAGATGTAAGGTACTTCACATCCTTTCAGGCAATAGTGCATGATTTCGGCGGCAAGACGAACGTTGCGAATGTCGAACAAGCCTTTGTCGATGCCTTCGTTCATGATGCGACGCAGGAGGTTGATTTCGTTCTTGTCGAAATTCTTGCGCACAGACTCCACCTTCCACACATCGCGGAAGAACTCGGCACGCAGATTGCCATTTCGATAGACGGCCTCCTTCATCACTTCCAGATGCGCAAAGATGAGTTGCACAATCTTCTCTTCGGGAGGGATATTGCGACGTGCCACTTCCTCCATGCGCTCGAACAGGCGTTCCAGTTCCGTCTGAATCACCGCCAGATAAATTTCCTCTTTACTGTTGAAATAAGTATAAAGCGTGCGGCGACCACGGCTGGCTGCCACAGCAATGTCATTCATGGAAGTGTTCTCAAAGCCATTCTTAGCGAAAAGTTGGCGAGCCACATCCACCAATAGCGCCCTTGTCTTCTGAACTGACATAATCTTCTGAATTTTATTTCGACTGCAAAATTACAGAAAAAAACTCAAAATTACAAGAACTTCCGTGCACAACTTTTTGTTCAAAAAGGATAAATATTGTACAATCAGATACTTATAAAATGCACAAATAATGTTAAAATTTATCCGAACAATTCCCGCAAAGCCTCTTCCACCTTACGGACAGGCACAATCTCTATTTTGAACTTGCTCTTGTCGAGGCCATTCATGTTGGCGCGTGGCACGATGATTTTGCGGAATCCCAACTTGTCGGCTTCGGCTATGCGCTGCACGATGCGGCTCACCGGACGCACTTCGCCACTCAAGCCCACCTCGCCCGTAAAGCAGATGTCTCTCGGTATGCCCGTGTCCACATTGCTCGACAGCACCGCTGCAATCACGCTCAAGTCGATGGCCGGGTCGGTCACACGGATGCCACCCGCAATGTTCAGGAACACGTCGCGCTGAGGCAGTTTAAAGCCCACCCGCTTCTCCAGCACCGCCAGCAGCATGTTCAGTCGCCGCAAGTCAAACCCTGTGGCCGAACGCTGCGGAGTGCCATAGGCCGCTGTGCTCACCAAAGCCTGTGTCTCTATCAGCAGCGGGCGTACCCCCTCAATGGAGCAAGCCACCGCCACGCCACTCAATTCCTCACCATCCTTCATGTCGCTCAACAGCAGTTCCGAGGGATTCTCCACTGGCCGCAAGCCATTCTGCACCATTTCATAGATGCCCAATTCGGCTGTGGAGCCAAAGCGGTTCTTGATGGCTCTGACAATGCGGTACATATAGTGCTGGTCGCCCTCAAACTGCAGCACCGTGTCCACCATGTGCTCCAATATCTTCGGTCCCGCTATCGTGCCTTCCTTGTTGATGTGGCCAATCACGATAACAGGCGTGTTCGACTCTTTGGCAAACTTCAGCAGCATGGATGCGCACTCGCGAATCTGTGTCACACTGCCTGGCGACGACTCCACGGTTTCGGTGGCCATCGTCTGAATAGAGTCAACCACCACCAAATCAGGGTGCACTGCCTTAATGTGTTCAAACACCGTCTCAATCATCGCTTCACAGACCACCTGCACATCAGCATAACTGCCCTTGCCATCTACGATTCTGTCTGCCCGCAACTTCAGTTGCCGGGCACTCTCCTCACCGCTCACATAGAGCACTTTCATTCCCTTCAACTTCATCACCGTCTGCAAAATCAGCGTAGATTTGCCGATGCCAGGCTCGCCACCCAACAAAGTCATGCTGCCAGGCACCAATCCACCACCCAGCACACGATTCAACTCACCGTCCTGCATATTGATGCGTGGTTCGTCCTCCGTCTCAATCTTCGACATCGAGATGGGGCTGGACTTCACATCCAACCTGAAATCGGACTGCACCGTCGATGCCGCCTTCTTTCCCACCCGATATTCTGTAAACGTGTTCCACTCGCCACATGCAGGACACTTCCCTATCCATTTAGGGCTGTCGTAACCACATGAACTACATACATATGCGACCTTTTCTTTTGCCATAATCAGTATATTTGCCACAAAGGTACAAAAAACTCCCAACTCCTAACTCTTAACTCCCAACTTTTTCCTACCTTTGCACCCATAAATTATAAAAAAATGACGTTACGCAGTCTCTATATCACTGTTTTCGCCCTTCTGGCAGCCAGCAACCGTATTGCCGCAACCACCCTGCCAGACTCCATCTGGTATGATTCCATCACGGGTACACGAACTCACTTGCAACGCACAGATACTCTTGTTCCATACACGTGTGCCCTACACTTTTTCGGACGTAACCTCGACGGCAGCCCCAAACAGCCTGCCCTGCAAGCGTTGGTGGAAGACCTCAGCATCAACGCCTTGATTCTTGGCTACGACCACTATGTACAGCAACGCGAATGGGCAAACGTCACCAGCAAAGTAATCAAACGCAACCTCAAGAGCGGTTGGGTGTGGGATCCCGACAGTTTCTCCGGGAACCAGTTCGCCCACCCCTATCATGGTAGCATGTTCTACAACACAGCGCGTGAGCACGGGCTTTCCTATGGCGTGTCCCTCCTCTACCCGCTGGCAGGCTCTCTCACATGGGAACTCTTCTGCGAGACGAACCGACCAGCCGTCAACGATTTGCTATCAACAGGCATTGGTGGAGCAGGCATCGGTGAAGTGACCCACCGCATTTCCGACATCTTCTTCGACGACTCCAAACGGGGCGGCGCACGTGTTGTCCGCGAAATTTTCGGCACATTGCTCAACCCCGTGCGAGGCATCCACCGCATGATGTCGGGGGAGATGTTCCGCGTCAACCACATGCATGCCGGCAAGAAAGAAGAGCCCATGCCCTACTCTTTCCTTGTAGGAGTTGGTGACCGCTACATGTACGATGAAGGTCCCATCCATCCCAATGCTCCCGGACGATTCAAGGAGCATGTGCCCTACCTCGACTTCCGCTTCAGCTACGGCAGCCACTTCAACCACATCAAAGAGGGGAAGCGCCCACGTGCATACGACTACTTTAACGTCTATCTGCTCCTCAATCTCGACAGTTCCCACCCCACCGTGGGTGAACTGGACATACAGGGGCGCATCGGTTCTATCCAAAGGCAGATGCCTAACCAATGGAAACTCGACCTCGGTTTCTATCAGAACATCAAATACATAGACCACTACAACGAGCATGGCGTGCAGAAGCCTGGCAATCTGCCCATCATCTCCGAAGCAGCAAGTTTCGGTGGTGACCTCTACACACAATGGCAGGGACGTACCACCACTTTCAGCCATTCCCTGATGCTCTCGGCCGTTCCACTTGGAGGTGCTGCTGCCGACTACTTCCTCATGCGCCGATACAACTTTGGAACAGGTTTCTCTCTGCGACACAGTGTACAGTTCACATGGAACCGCCACTTCACCATCGGCAACGACCTCTATTTCCTCCGCCTTTTCATTCTCAAAGGCTCTAAACCCGAGTTGATTCGTAAATACCTCGAACATCCTGACGAGTACGTGGTTGAACTACGTGACGGAACCAGTGCATGGGGAGACCAAGGCGAACAGAGCGTCCTGCAGAACCGTTCTTACCTGCGATTCAATGTTGCCCATAACCTTCACTTCGACTTGCAATACGAGTACAACTTCCGCCACGGGAACTACCGCGAATACCCTTCCCTCACCGGCAAGAGCCACGAGTGGAAGCTGGGACTTAGCTATGCATTATAGGAGCTAAGCCGATTGCGCCAGAAACAAGAAAGGAGTGAGTGTAAGAACCTCCACCGACTCTGTTACGTTACCTCGATTCACTCTGTGTAACAGCCAAAATAAATTCCTTCTTTCAATTGATGAATCAAAAGAAGGAATTGATGAATAAGTAGAAGGAATTGATGGATTAGTAGAAGGAATTGATGAAACGCCCTTCTTGCAGGCATGCGTACACCAACGGGCGTTTCATGGTGCAAATATACAATTTTTTTCTGAAACTAGAAAGGATATCCGACAGCAAAGTGGACGGCCACAGCATCTTTGAACTTGCGGATGTTGTAATAGGAGGATTTTCCCGTATCGTAAGGAGCATGGATGCCAACGCCAAAATCGAGGCGGAGGATGAGGAAATCAAGGTCGTAGCGGAGTCCAAAACCTGTGCCAAGGGCAAAGGTCTTGAAGAAGTCTTTGCCGCCAAACTTACCACCAATGTGGTATTCGTCATCACGCATCAGCCACACGTTACCCGCATCGACGAAAATAGCGCCCTGGAAGGCATTGATGAAGGGGAAACGGTATTCAGCGTTGAGTTCGATTTTAACATCACCCGTCTGGTCCAGATAGAATCCCAAACCGTAGTCGTCGCGGAAACGGCCAGGTCCAATGCTGCGAATGGAGAAAGCACGTATACTGTTGGCACCACCGACATAGAAAAGTTCGCTGTAGGGAGCGTAGTTTGAATTTCCATATGTCCAAATGGCTCCCAGTTGCACACGGGTGGCGATGGAGGTCTTCTCGGTGATGTGGAAAATGTTTTTGAGTTGGAAATTGAATTTGAGGAATTGGGAGTAAGGGGTGGAAAGGAGGAGTTTATCTTTCTTGTGGTAAGGAAATCCCAGGAAGGAGTTGGTGAGGTTGAGGAAGTTGCCCGCTTGCTTGACCGTCCCTTCGAAGTGCATGGTGTGGCGAATACGGTTGTTCCATGTGTTGTCGTAGATAATGGTGTATTGCTGTCCTGGAACAAAGAGGTCTTGCAGAGACCAGTAGAGGGCCTTGTTGAAGAAAACGATAGAATCAAAGCGCTCTGTGGTGTTCTGCATCTTGTTGTAAGTGACCGTAAGGGGGGTGAGCCGATGGCTCCACGAACGTGAGGTTTGGAACCCGTAGTTTGCCTCAATTGTGGAGGACATCAGACGGTAATAGTAGGCTCGTTTGCGTTGTTCCAATGTCACCTTGAACTCTGTGGATGTGGGATATCTATAGAAACGTTTGTTGAGCCAGGGGAATGCAATCCACGGATATGACAGGGAGAGGTCGAGTGCTGCCAGATAGGAGTTGATGCGCTTATTCTCATCATACATTCTGCGGGTTGTCCATTCATAACTGCCACGAAGTCCTACCGACAAGGTCTCGCCATGACGAAAGGCATTGCGCTTGGAGATGATCACACCGCCTGCTGGCCCTATCTGGGAGTTGGACTTATGGGTGAAACTGAAGTTTAATTCTGCATCAATCAATTGATCCATCATCAGGTCGACACGAGTATCGATTGTGTCATTCAAGCCCGTGGTATCACGAGGTGTAAAAGTGAATCTGACTCCCGAAAAGATATTCATGCCATGAAGGTTTGTCAGTGTCTTATCGACGTTGGACTGGTTGAATATCTGTCGAGAATGAAACTTGAAGTTCTTCATCACAACGCGTGGGGCGATGGGAATGTGTTCACCTTGATACGCAATCTTCAAACGTCGCCGCTGGATGGAATCATCATACACATTGCCCAATCCATCTCTGCGACGTCGCTGACTGGCCGTACTGGTACGACTCTTGCGAATGTACACGCTGGTATTGCCGAAGTAGAACTGACGAAGAGCGACATTGGGCAAATCCAAGTCGGGTGCCACGAGCAACTTCACACGATAGGGAACGTTGGTGGAATCGGCAAAGTAATGGATGTAATCGGGGCGATAATAATAGTAGCCGTTGTTGCGGAAGGCATTGACGATGCGGTCTTTCTCATTCGTGAGATTGAGCGTGGAGAACTGATCGCCTTGATGGATGTATGCTTCATTCTTTGTGGTACGGATGATACTGTCCTGTATGCTGTCTCGGAAGGCATAGCGAATACTGTCGAAGAGATAGGGCTCCCCTAAATGGATGTCGTAGGAAATACGCTGTTTGCGAGGATTGCGTTGGTCAATGAGACGGTAATCAACATCGCCACGGAAATAGCCGTAGTTTTGCAAGATGTTCGTTGCCACCTTGGTACGTGTCTCTGGCGATACGCTGGAGATAGTGACAGGGGTGCCTGCAAAGGAGTTGAACATCCATTTGTTGAATCCTGTACGTGGCTTATCGACGTAGGCATTATAAATCCAAAGTCCCACCTGAAAAGGGCTTCGCTTCGACGAACTGCCCAAGATGGAGCCATTGGGTTTGTAAGCCAAAGCAGACGTCACCTCCGCGAGTGCCACATCTTCGGCTGCTGTACCATGCTGACCATGCACTTTCGTGTTTTTTATACCCGTATAGAGCACTTCCCCCTCTGGCAGATGGGAAGTGGTGGAGCATGCCACGAACATACTCACTATACATATATATAATATATATCGTAACGTTCTCATCGTGTCTATTCTTCAGTTTTCTCGGAGTCGGTGTTTTCTTTTTGTTCTCCCTCTTCCCTTTGTTGTACTTCTTCCTTCTTACGCCGCTTCCAGATAATCAGGTCGGAGAGTTTATCCACTTTCTTGCGGAGCACCACGCCAAAACCATTCCTGTCTATTTCGCCCTCGATAAGACTAGAGTAGTCTTTCTCATGGAAAAGACGGATGTACTGCGTGCCACCATTGTCAAGTCGCCATTCGAGCGACACGTCATCTATATAGGCACCTGACTCGCTACGCCTCGAGTTGTTATCGGAACTCACCTTGCCACCAATGATGACATTCAGACGGTCGGAGAAGAACTTGCGGGAGAACCGGAAGGAGTAATCTGTCCGCCTCGTACCATCTTCGCGAACCGTTTGTCCTACCCCCACACTCACATTGACCATCGTGGAGAGGGCATTACCTGCAATCTTGTTGATTTCTTCCTCGAGGAAACCGCTCAAAGCATCGCCTGCTGCAAGTCCCTTGCCGTTGGAGCTTGACAGATACATGCCCGTAGCCAACATGCCGACAGCCAATTTATTGCGTTCCTCGGCAGAACAACTGGCAAGATCGTTCTGAACAGACTGGTCGTCAGGTGCATCGATAATAAACTCTAAGCCCATGTTCTGTAGAGTGTTGGAGATTTTCAGACCTACATCGAAAGGAACCGTTCGGATGGAACCATCGCTCCTTGCGGCAGAAGCCTTCACATGCTCCGTGGCCGTGATGTTGAGCAGAGGATTGCCTGGCTGACCTGCAAACTCTATGTATGAACCGGGATGGATGGAGAAGGTCTTGAGCGGAATGACCGGAAGCGTGTATTTCATCTCACCCTCGTTGATGGTGTAGCGTCCTTGCATGTTGAACACACCTTCCGGAGTGTAGGACATTGTGATGGAACCACCACCCTGCACGTTGACGAAACTCTGCTTGTCGGCAGAGAACTCACCACGCAGTTTCGCACCGTCCTCAATGCTCAGAACCAAATTCATGTCAATGCCCATATAGGTCTTCTTCGGAATGGATTCCCTGGGAGGAGGCGGTGCATTAAAATCGACAAAGGTGACAATGTCTTCGAGTCGGTCAGTCTGATAAAGTGCTGTTTCCGACAAGATGTAGGTAAGATTGGTGGAAGGTAAAACGCGCACAAGACCACGCACAGTCAAATCCTTCGTAGAACCAATCACACGGGTGTAGAAGTCACCGTACATATCGCCATATAGCAAGGACTTGCTGGTAGGTTTCGCCTCAATCAGTTTAAAGTTACGACCCATCAGTGAAAGCGACATGAGCACTTCGTCGAAGTTGGAGAAGTCAACATAGCCATTCAACGTAAGCGGATTGTCATCTACCGCATAGAACTTGAGGGCATCGAAATCCACACGGCTATTGTTGAAGACAATCGTGTCGTTGGCCAATGAAAGATTCAGGCTATACTGACTGGAAATCATGTGCAAATCCTTTGGCATCAAGGTGCCATTGAACAACAAAGCATCCATCGGCCCTGTCACTTTCATACCACCAGCCAATTGGCCAGTAAAGCCCACTATCTGGTCAGGAATGAAAGGCGAGAACATCGACATCGGCACATCGAGGAAGGAGAGGTCGGCATCCAGTTCACCTTTTCCCTGAGCATCGTAGGTTCCGTCCAGTTTCAGAACTTCGGCCTGGTCGTAAGCCAATGTGGCATCGATGACATGGCGGGTATCACCTTCTGGCATATAGTTGAAATTGGAGGCGATGTTGCCTACAGACATTCCCTCATAAGTGAAGCGGTCAGCACTGAGATCACCCTGCACAAGGAAGTTCTCACCCCTGTCTATATAAGTGGCATTCAAATGAAGCAAACCACCCATGGCTGGCAACCCCGGCACTGGAACAGCAGCCAGAATCTCCTTCAAATTGAGGTCATCAACATGGAGAGTAGCCACCTGTTTGCCCTGTTCATTCTCATCGGCAAAGACTGCAACATAACAATCATCGTTGGTGCTCGTCAGACGTACATCAGCCATGATGGGGCTATTAGGACGTGTGATGATGTAGTTATCAGCATTGACGCAAAATTCACGGAAGGAGATGATGGGTTTCTGGGGATAAATGCTGTAGGTGACTTGGGCGTCTGTAGCCTTCCCTTTCACACCCATGTCAATGCCCTTACGATTATTCTTGTCAAAATAAGTGAGGTGAGCATCCACCTCGTTGGCCATCAGGTAGCCATCCAAATAGGCCCTGAAGGCCGGGAGTTGCGGCTGCTCATGACAGTGCACACCCACATGATAATTGAGTTGCGTAGAATCTTGGACAATATCAAAGAAGGCCGTGTCAATCATGACGCTATCCTTGCGGAAACCATACACATGCCCCATTCCCTTCAGACCCGTATGAGGAGAAGCCTCCACGTCAGCCATGAACTCCTTAAAATGAACACCATAGGTCTCAAGGACGTCTGAGACAGGATTGTCGGGTCCAGCCGTAGTATGAAGCGAAAGTTCTGGCAAATAAGCCTTCAGCACATCAAGGTTCACATCATGCTTTGTGAACTGTCTGACAGTCTCCTTCTGCAAACGTTCTACTTTCGGCAAGAGATTGAAAATGTTGTTGGGGGTGAAAAACGTGAAATCAAGGTCACCCGTCCGTATGGTGGCTGTTGTAGTGTCTTTCTGTGCTTCAGCAAAAAGATAGAAGGCATCAGCCCGAATGCTGTCGGAACTCATCTTCAGTTCAAGCGCATCCACCTGAGACTCAATGCGGAAAAGTTTATCCAAATTATAGGACACATGCATCGTACCGCTGGTGCTTGCCTGTAACAACTCGTCGCTGAATCCCATGCGCTGAGCATCCATAAAAGGCAAGTTCAGTGTGAGCGTTCCCTCCACAAGATTCTTCCTCAGTTCACCATCAAATGTCAAGTCTGTCTTCAATTGCTCGTTATCAGCAGTCAAATCCAAGAGAAGTTTGCTACCCTTCAACGATACCTGAGCATCAATGTTGCTCAAGTCCATCTTACCCATATACGCCTTGGAAAGATGCGCCGTAGCCTCCAATGACGTGGAAGGAGAGAGAAAGTCAAAGCCACGCCCCCTCACCATAGCCTTGCCCGAAAGGACTGTGTGCTCATCCATCGGCACGTAACGGTTCAGCACCACGTTATTGAAGATTGCATCAGCACTATAGGTATCAGAAGCAAGTACATAAGCACCTTTCAAATCGACACTGGTACCAGACGCATCTTTAGCATTCACATTTGCTTGCAGAGAGAGATTATCCACCACGTCCCAAAGCGTGGCAGATCCATCCGCCACGGCTACACCTGGCACTTTCGCATAGAGTTTGCCCACATGGAGCGTTTCGAGATTGCCATCTGCCTCCAACCGCACTTCCGATGGACGTACAGGTAACGTCTGATTCAGCATGGTACATACATCCTTCGTGTCCTCCCCACCCATACGTGTGAAGAAGATGGCATCACCTTTACCAATCAAACCCTCAGCAATCAAGGAGAACGTGCCGGGATTCACATCATCAAAGGCATTCATGTCCATGCGGTACGCCATCTTCAAGTCGCTGTCAGCCGTCTTCATGTGCAACCTCGGCACAGTCAAGGAGAGCGAGTCCATTTCCACCCGTCCTGTCGTCTCTGTGATAGCCAGTCCCGACTGTTCCACCCCTGTAAGTTGACGGATGTTCAGAGCCATTTCGCCTGTAACGCCTTTGTATTCAAAAGAATCCACCTCCAGTCCCACATCCGTAAAGAACAGATGGGATGGGTCGAGTTGATTGGGCAATTTAGGCTCTTTCATCATGTTGAAGCAGGCGGTTGAACCACTCACCTCAAACTTATTCACCTTGTAAATTTCTTTCTCAAGGTCAAGGAACGCAGTGGCATGCGCATGGTCTATGTTCGCCTTCACCCATGTACTGTCAGCCTGCGGAGTGAGCAACACCGCTGCCTTGACGCGTTGCAGTTCCAAGTCCTCCAATGAAATCTTCCACGTGACCGGTTCACTCTCCGTTGTATCCTCAGGCACCGTATCTGCCAAGAGTACCATCAAATCGGCATCTCTCAGCAGTGCCTTGTTAACTACAGCAAACTCATTTTCAATGTCAGTGCTGTGGCTATCAAGACTCAGTTCTGCCAGTGTACCCTTCACCACACATGCGTCAATCATCCCCTTGGTGTTCACTTTTGCATCATACAGGTGAATGCCATCCACCTCTGCCTGCAAATAGAAAAGCGGCAAGGCCTTCACGCTGATGTCCAACTCACGAGCGGCCACCACCGTGTCGCCGTCTTCCAGCGCCAAGATGCCTCCCATCGAGAGGTCGAGCGGAAACTTCAGGCAGACACTCTCCACCGTCACTTCCATACCCGTCTCCTCGCTCAGCATTTCAGCAGCCTTATCCACCGCATACTTCTGCACTGGAGGCAAGTAAATCAGCACGAAAAGCAACAGCAACAAGAAAATTGGAGTTAGCGCAATCCATAAAAGGATGCGCCAACTCCAACCTAAGAGCGTATGCTTTCCGTAGCGTTTCAATTCTTCAATTTTTCAATCCTATTACAAGTTTGGATTAATCTTATTCCACTCTGAAATAGGAGGAACGATATTGAGCGTTACGAGTTCGTCACGCATCTTACAGAGATGCTCGTAAGATGCGTCCAACTTTGCCATTTCCTCTGGAGTGCCTGTAGGCATCTTGTAAGTACATCCTTTGGTGTCGAGGGTTGTATCCATCGCCATCATGATGTGGTTGTACTTCTCGTTGCAAACATAGGTACCGGCTGGCCAACGGAACTTCTCGCCACCCATCACTGAACGAATCATTTCCACAGAGCAGTAAGCAGGGCTTTGCCATGAAGAACGTCCACGAAGTTCAATAATCTTCGCACCACCCTTGGTCACAGCCACTTTCAGTTTCTCCCACTCCTCTTCAGGAAGTGCTGGAGTGCCGATGAGTTCATTGAGAGGCTTGCCAGCCACCTTCACAGCGCTGCCGAACACAGCCATCTGCTCACCATGACCACCATAAGTGGCACAGCCTGTCACCTCATACTGCTTCACTCCGAACTGCTTAGCCAAAGCTGACTGCAGACGAGTGGAGTCGAGCGCTGCCAGAGTCGTCACCTGACCTGGCTTCAAACCTGAATACAGCAAAGTCACAAGACCCGTCAAGTCTGCAGGGTTGAAAATCACGGTCACGTGCTTCACATCGGGGCAATAAGCCTTGATGTTCTTGCCCAGTTCCTCAGCAATTTTGCAGTTGCCAGCAAGGAGGTCTTCACGGGTCATGCCAGCCTTACGGGGAGCACCGCCAGAAGAAATGATGTACTTCGCATCCTTGAAAGCTTCAGCCACATCCGTTGTAGCCGTCAA
>JAEEGG010016231.1_pt1 | contig 15488 bp, 15 predicted proteins | sample 9134161 | NCBI WGS metagenome assembly JAEEGG01 (sample SAMN16246543, study PRJNA631951) | gut metagenome | biome: gut microbiome; feature: rumen; material: CR-attached | host: Bos | place: Iran: Karaj | collected 2018-10
CCCGGCGCCATGCCCAGGTGAGCGCCCTTCTGAGGCAGAATGCGGCCGATGCCGCCCTGTGGCGGGATACCTGCCTGCAGTATTTCTCCCAGTTTTGTCGGGGTGATGTGACTCGAACACACGACCCTCTGGTCCCAAACCAGATGCGCTAGCCAACTGCGCCACACCCCGATGTTTTCCCAAATTTAGGAAATAATCACAATATACGGTAGATTTTTCGAAGGAACTTTCTCCATGCCTTGTTGATTCCCTTGGCCTTTGGATAGCTGGCGTCCATCTCTGAGCACCCTGCCTGCACATCCAGGAAAGTTTCCTTTACCAGCAAAGCCGATTCCCGGTCGTGGAACAGCAGCATGTCTTCCCAGTTGGTGTAAAAACTGCGTCCGTCCATGTTCACCGTACCGCAGCCGGCCAGGCAGTCGTCCGTGACGAAAATTTTGGAATGGTCGTATGTGCCGCTATACATGAAAACCCGGATGCCGGAGGCGACCAGTTCCGGAATAAAGTCGTGTGTGAGGGCATTCATGAAGCCCCAGTCGCTTTTTTCCGGAAATAGCAGGCGGACATCCACCCCCCGGGCAGCGGCGTCTTTGAGGGCCTGCAGCACCTGGGGCGGCGGGCCGAAGTAGGGCGTCTGCAGGTAAAAATACTCCCTGGCCTCATTCAGTTTCTGTACATACAGCCGTGTGAGCGTGCTGTCACGGCTTTCCTTGCCTATGGCCTGCACCACGGCGCTTCCCACCGGTTTCACCTGGATTTGAGGAGCGGCCGCCTTTCCCGTGAGTTTGCTCCAGCTTTGCTGGAACAAAGCCCTCACCTGGGAGGCGGCAGGGCCTTCTATCCTCACCTGCGTGTCTTTCCAGACATAGATGGTCTGGTTGTTGAAATTGATGCCTCCGGTGTAGGCTATGCGGCCGTCCACCACCACAATTTTCCGGTGGTCCCGGAAACCGAAGTAACTGGCGACCGCCTGTCCCGGGCACATTTTTTCAAGGTCGTGAACAAATTGTACCTCCGCTCCCGCCTTCCGCATTCTCTCAAAGAAAAACTCCGGCGAGCCGGGTGTGGTGAAGTTGTCCACCAGGATGCGGATCTGGACGCCTTCCCTTGCCTTGCGGATGATGGCATCCCGAACAAGATTGCCGGCTTTGTCTGCATCGAACCAGTAATACTCCATCTCTATGGTGCTTTGGGCACTGTCAATGTCCAGAAGCAGGCGGTCCATATACTCCTTTCCGGATTTGGTTATCCAGAGGGAATTTCCTCCTACGGGATCCCACTGTGCTTCCTGCGCTGGCACTAGCCAGCACAGAAACAACAGGAGCAGGGTGGTGAGGTTGCGCTTTTGCAAGATTGTTTTTAACTTTGTAAGAACTTGCAAAGTTAGTGAAAATGATTATCGAAGCCAAGAATATCCATAAATCTTTCGGCACGCTGGAGGTCCTTAAAGGCGTAGATTTCTCTGTGGAACCGGGAGAGGTGGTGGCCATCATGGGCGCCTCCGGGGCCGGAAAATCCACCCTGCTGCAAATTTTGGGAACCCTTCTCACGCCGGATGAGGGCAGCCTTTCCATAGATGGGACAGATGTGCTCTCGCTGGCGGCGCGGCCCCTGGCCGATTTCCGCAACCGGCGCATAGGCTTCGTCTTCCAGGCCCATCACCTGCTGCCGGAATTCAATGCCGTGGAGAACGTGATGATTCCGGCGCTCATAGCCGGCAGGGGCGAGACCGCGGCCCGCGAGGACGCCCTGCGTCTGCTGGAACTCACCGGCCTTTCGCACCGTCTCTCCCACAAGCCCTCCGAGCTTTCAGGAGGCGAGCAGCAGAGGGTGGCGATAGCCCGCGCGCTGGTGAATTCCCCGGCCGTGCTCTTTGCAGACGAGCCCACGGGCAACCTGGACTCCGCCACCAAACAGGAAATCCACCGTCTGTTCTTTGACCTCAGGGACACCCTGGGCCAGACCACGGTAATCGTGACCCACGACCCTGAACTGGCCGGGATCTGCGACCGCCGCCTGGAGATGAAAGACGGCTGTATCCTTTAGTTCAGAGGCTTTGCATAATGCGTCTCGGGCTTCTTCTGGGGCTCGGGACGCACTATTTTTGCGGGCGTCTTCTTCACCGCCGCATAGACCAGGGTGGCGATGCCTATGGCCACGAAGGGAATGGAGAGCAGCTGCCCCATGTTGAGGGCCATGGTCTGCTCGAATTCCACCTGCGGCTCCTTTATGAATTCGATGATGAACCTCATGCCGAAGCACACCACGAGGAAGGTGCCGAAGAAGAAGCCGCGGTGGACCTTTTCCAGCTTCTTTGCATACACCCAGGTGAGCCCAAGGCCCAGCAGCAGGTAGGTCAGGGCCTCATAGATCTGCGTGGGGTGCTTTGGCTCCGTCTCGCCCCGGAGGTCGAAGATGAAGCCCCAGGGGAGGGTAGTCACGTCGCCGTAGATCTCGGAATTGAAGAGGTTGCCAAGGCGTATCATGCAGCCGGCGAAGGCCACCGTTATGACCAGGCGGTCCAGGATCCAGAGATAGTCAAAATTGTGCTTCTTGCCGTAGTGCGCTGAATACCACCACATTCCGAGCAGCAGGGCTATGGCGCCGCCGTGGCTTGCCAGGCCGCCCTTCCAAGGCATGAAGATTTCCCAGAAGCCCTTCCAGGAGCCCAGGTAGTAGTCCGGCTGATAGAACAGGCAGTGGCCGAGGCGGGCGCCCACGATAGTGGCGATGAGCAGGGTGTAGAGCAGCGGGTCCATCAACTTTTCATCCACTCCCTCCCTGCGGAAGAACCAGCGGAACAAATACCATCCGAGGATGAATCCTCCGACGAAAAGCAATGAATACCAACGTATTCCCCAGTCTCCGATATGTATCAGCACGGGATCGACGTGCCAGTGTACAGCAAGAAATTCCATTCCAATAAAAAATTTCTCCAAAGATATGCTTTTTGGGTGGATAAAACAAAAGTGATGCGGTATAATTTTTGCAGCAATAACGCGCCTGTTAATAGTAGATAGTAGTATGAAAAAGATAATATTCTCGTTTCTCGGGCTTGCCCTCGCTCTCTGGAACGCCTCTGCCGAAACTCCCGGCGAGCCCGTCCCCCTGACCCTCGAACAGGCCCTGCAGATCGCTCTGAGCGAAAACGTTTCGGTCCGTGTGGCCGACCTGGAAATACAACGCACCGGCTATGCCCGCAAGGGCAGCTATGCCGCCCTTTTCCCCCAGATAGACGGTTCCGGCTCGTACCAGCGCACCATCAAGAAGCAGGTGATGTATATGGACTTCGACATGTCGAAGATGATGGGAGGCGGCGCATCCCTGCCCGGGGGAGACACCGGCACCGACGCGGCCGCAGCCAAGCCCGCATCCTCGGACGGCTTCGAGGTGGGTCGCTGGAACACCTGGTCCGCCGGCGTGTCGGCAAGTATGCCCCTGGTGAATGCCCAGCTCTGGAAGAGCTTGAAAATCAGCGACCAGGATGTGGAGCTCGCAGTCGAAAAGGCAAGGGCCTCGCGGCTTGAGACCGTGACCCAGGTCAAGAAGGCCTACTACACCGTCCTGCTCGCTAAGGAGGCCTGCAACGTGTATAAGTCGGTCTATGACAATGCCGTGGAGAACCTCGAGCTCACCCAGAAGAAGTTCAACGCCCAGCGCGCTTCCGAGCTCGACCTGACCCGCGCCAAGACCGCCGTGGCCAATGCCGTGCCGAATGTCTATGACGCTGCCAACACCGTGGAAATCAGCCTCTGGCAGCTCAAGGCCGTGATGGGAGTGGACCTGGATTCCAACATCGACGTGGCCGGCGTCCTGACCGACTATGCCGACCGCATGCTCACGGAAGCGGTGCCCGACACCGACCTGTCCGGCAACTCCACCCTCCGCCAGCTCGGCATACAGTCCCGCCAGCTTGCCGAGGCCGTGCGTATGCAGCAGTACGCCAGCATCCCTTCCCTTGCCCTGGCCTTCAACTACAGTCTCAACGCCATGACCAACGACTTCAATTTCAGCGAGTACCGTTGGTCGCCCTACTCTTTCGTGGGGCTCAGCCTCAGCATCCCCATCTTTGCCGGAGGCCGGCGCTACCACGCTGCCAAGGCTGCGAAGCTGCAGGCCGAAGAGCTTGACATCCAGAGGGTCAACACCGAGCGCCAGCTCCAGATAGCAATACGCCAGTACGTCGGCACAATGGACACTGCCATAAAAAGTTACGCCTCCGCCGGCAGCGCCGTGGAGACGGCCACCAAGGCCTACGGCATCGCCCGCCAGGCCTACGACGTGGGCCGCAGCACCCTCACCGACCTCAATGACGCCCAGCTCGCCCTGACCCAGTCCAGACTGGGCGTGTGCCAGGCAATCTACAGCTACCTCTCCGCCAAATCCGACCTCGAAGGCACGATAGGTGCCGATTTCACAGATAACAACGCCAAAAATGAATAAAACACTTTCCCTCATCGCCGCTGCCGTCGTACTCGCCGGATGCGGCTCTAGGACTCCTGGTCAGCAGGCCCAGCAGCAGGCTGCACCCCAGGAGCAGCAGGCCCCTCTGGTGTCCGTGATCACGGCGGCCCGCGAAAACGTCCCGCAGACATCCGTCTATTCTTCGACCGTCCAGGCCAACGTCATCAACAACATAGCCCCGCAGAGCGGCGGCCGCATCCAGAAACTGAACGTGGAGATCGGCGACTACGTGGCCAAGGGCCAGGTGCTTGCCCAGATGGACCGCGTGCAGCTCGACCAGGCCGAACTCAAGCTCCGCAACGACGAGACCGAGCTCGAGCGCGTGCGCACCCTGCTCGCCCAGGGAGGCATCTCCCAGGCCGATTTCGACCAGCTCGAGCTGGCTTGCAAGGTGAGCCGCACCACCTACAACAACCTGCTCGAAAACACCGTGCTTCGCAGCCCCGTGAGCGGAGTCGTGACCGCCCGCAATTACGACCGCGGCGATATGTACACGATGTCGCAGCCCATCTACACCGTGCAGCAGATCACTCCGGTGAAGGTGCTGGTGCCCATTTCCGAGACCGACTACACCCGCGTGAAGAAGGGCGACAAAGTCAGCCTCACCGCCGACGCCCTGCCCGGCAAGACCTTCAGCGGCACCGTGAACCGCCTCTATCCCACCATGGACGCCGCCACCCACACCTTCAACGTGGAGGTGCTGGTGCAGAACTCCAGGCGTGAGCTCCGTCCCGGAATGTACGCCCGCGTGACCGTGAACTTCGGCGACAGCCTCAGCATCACCGTGCCCGACACCGCCGTCTCGAAGATGCAGGGCGCCGGCACCCGTTCCGTCTTCGTGGTCGGTGACGACGGCGTGGCGACCGTGAAGGTGGTGACCCTCGGCCGCCACTTCGACGGCAAATATGAAATCCTCTCCGGCCTGGAAGAGGGCGACCGCGTGGTCGTGAAAGGCAATTCCTCCCTCAAGGCCGGCCAAAGCGTCAGAATAGGATGAGTATCTACCGCAAAGCAGTCAACAACCCGGTGACGACGGCCCTCGTCTTCATCGCGTTCATGATTTTCGGCATCTTCTCCCTGACGAAGACGAGCATAGCGCAGTTCCCGGAATTCGACTCCAACACCATCATGGTGATGTCGTCCTACCCGGGCGCCAATGCCGCCGACATCGAGACCAACCTCACGAAGGTGCTCGAAAACGCCCTCAACGGCGTGGAGAACCTCAAGGAGCTGAATTCCCGCTCCAAGGAGAACATCTCCCTCCTCACCCTGACCTTCGAATACGGCACCGACATCGAGGAAGCCACCAACAACGTCCGCGACAAGCTGGATATGGTCAATTCCGTGCTGCCGGACGGCGCTTCGATGCCCGTCATCTTCAAGTTCAGCGCCGACGACATGCCCATCATGCTCCTCACGGCCACCGCCGACGAGAGCCTCCCGGGCCTGGAAAAGATACTGGACGACCGCCTCGCCACCCCTCTGGCCCGCGTGCCGGGAGTCGGCACCGTGAGCGTGGCCGGCGCCCCCACCCGCGAGATCCAGATCTACTGCGACCCCGCGAAGCTGGAGGCCTACCACCTGACCATCAGCGCGATAGCGGGAATCATCACCTATGAGAACCGCAACCTCCCCTCCGGCAACATCGACATAGGTTCCAACACCTACACCCTCCGTGTGCAGAAGGAATTCAAGGATCCTTCCGAACTTCTGGACATCGTGGTGGGCGCGGTCGCCGGCCGCACCATCTACCTGCGCGACGTCGCCATCGTGCGCGACGGCAGCGAGGAGAGGGAGCAGGAGTCCTACACCGACGGCCAGCGCTCCGCCCGCATCATCATCCAGAAGCAGTCCGGAGCCAACACCGTGAACGTGATCCGCGGAGTCAAGAAGCAGCTCGCGAAGATACGCCCCACGCTTCCCGCCGACGTGGACGTGACCATACTCGTGGACGGCTCCACGGAAATCATCAACACCATCAAGACCCTGCGCGACACCATCATCATCACCTTCCTCGTGGTTATGCTGATCGTGTTCATCTTCCTGGGCAACTTCAAGTCGACATTCATCATCGTGCTGTCCATCCCGATGGCGCTCCTGGCCTCGCTGGTGTACCTTTTCGCCACCGGCAACACCCTGAATATCATTTCGATGTCGGCCCTCGCGATAGCGATTGGCATGGTGGTGGACGACGCCATAGTGGTGCTGGAAAACGTCACCACGCACCTCGCGCGAGGCGAACGGCCCAAGGAGGCGGCGGTGCACGGCACCTCCGAAGTGGGTATTTCAGTCATCGCCTCCACGCTCACGATGCTCTGCGTGTTCCTGCCCCTGACCATGATCACCGGTATGGCCGGCATCATGTTCCGCCAGCTGGGCTGGATAGTGAGCATCATAATGATCGTGTCCACGACAGCGGCCCTCACCCTGGTGCCCATGCTCTGCTCCCGCTGGCTCAAGCCTGGCGAGAAGCACGGCAAGGTCTATAACGCAATCTTCGCCCCCATCAACCGCTTCATCGAATGGATTTCAAGGGGTTACGCCCACGTGATCCACTGGTCCACCGGCCACCACAAGATAGTGATCCTCGGCTTTGCCGCCGTGTTCGCCGCCGTGGTGCTCCTCCTCGGACCGGGTATGAAGACCGAATTCTTCCCCCACAGCGACACCGACCGTATCTCCTGCAACATCGAGCTGCCCATGGGCACGGCCCAGGACGTGACGCGCGAGTTTGCCTTCAGTCTCTGGAACGACGTCAAGGCCGAGGTGCCCGAGGCCCAGAGGATCAATTTCACCTTTGGCCAGGCCGACACCGACAACACCTTCGCCAACATGCAGAACAATGGCACCCACGTGATCTCGATGAACGTGCGTATCGGCACCAGCAGCACCCGCGAGCGCACCAGCGCCGAGATCGCCGACGTGATCCGCGGTGTCCTGAAGCGCTACCCTGAAATCCACAGGGCGACCGTCAGCGAGGGCGGCGGCGGCATGGGCGGAGCCTCCACCGTGAAGGTCGAGGTCTACGGCTACAGTTTCGAGACCACCGACCGCATCGCCAGGGAGCTGCGCGCCAGGATGCTGGAGGATCCTGCATTCACGCAGGTGACCCTGAGCCGCGACGAGTACACCCCTGAATACCAGATGGATTTCGACCGCACCAAGCTGGCTCTCAACGGCCTGAACTCCACCACCGCCGGTTCCGCGTTCAGCGCGGCCATGAGCGGCACGGTGGCGTCCTACTACCGCGAGGACGGCGAGGAGTACAGCATACGCGTGCGCTACGCCCCCGAGTTCCGCACCAGCATCGAAGATATGGAAAACATCACGGTCACGGGCGCCCAGGGCAACACCGTGCGCATGAAGGAGCTCGGCACCATAGTGGAAACGCTGGTGCCTCCCACCATCGAGCGCAAGGACCGTGAGCGGCTCATCACCGTGACGGGAATCGTGGCGCGCGGCGCCGCCCTTTCCGAGGCGGTCGAGGCCTCCCAGCGCGCCATCGACGCCACCGATGTGCCTTCGGAGCTCAACATCGTGATTGCCGGCGACTATGAGGACCAGCAGGATATGTTCTCCGACCTGTTCCTGCTCATCGTGCTGATTATCATCCTGGTGTATATGGTGATGGCGTCCCAGTTCGAGTCCTTCATGAGTCCGTTCGTGATCATGTTCAGCGTGCCGTTCGCAGTGGTGGGCGTGCTCATCGGGTTCGCCTTGAGCGGAGTGAACCTGGGCATGATGTCGCTCGTCGGCATCATCATCCTGCTCGGCATCGTGGTGAAGAACGGTATCGTGCTCATCGACTACACAATACTCCTGCGCGAGCGCGGGCTCAACGTGCGCGACGCTTCCACCACCGCCGCCCGCAGCCGTCTGCGGCCTATCCTTATGACCACCCTGACCACGGTGCTGGGTATGCTGCCTATGGCCATAGGCACCGGCGAGGGGTCGGAACTGTGGCGTCCGCTCGGCGTGACCGTGTGCTGGGGCCTCAGCGTGTCCACCCTCGTGACCCTGGTGCTCATCCCGACCCTATACTGCGCTATCTGCGTGCGTCAGGAAAGACGTAAGAAGAAGAAACTGGCAAGACAATGAAAGGTATATTCATAAGCTACAACCAGGCCTACAGCGACGAGATCGTCGAGATCCTGGAGGCCAACCGCCAGAGGGGCTACACCCGCTGGACCGATATCCAGGGCAAGGGGGGATTCAACGGATTCCCCCGCCTTGGCAACCATGCCTGGCCCGAGCAGAACCACGCCATACTGACCTTCGTCAAGGACGAGAAGGTCGAGCCCATCCTCGCTGCCCTCAAGGCCAAGGACGAGGCCTCCCCCGACCTCGGCCTCCGCGCCTTCGTGTGGAACATCGAGGCTTTCTATTGATTACGTAACAAATAATTTTTATATTTGTGAGTTATGGAAAAAGTTATCACAAATACCAATTTTGAGGAAGCCCTGGCTGTTCCCGGGCTCCTTGTCATAGATTTCTGGGCCACCTGGTGCGGCCCCTGCCGTATGCTCAGCCCCATCGTGGATGAACTCGCCGCCGAATTCGAAGGCCGCGCGACCATCGCCAAGTGCAACGTGGACGACTGCGAAGACATCGCAATGCGTTTCGGCGTGCGCAACATCCCCACCCTCGTGTTCGTGAAGGACGGAGAGGTCGTGGACCGCACCGTGGGCGTGCAGTCCAAGCAGGATCTGGCTGCTAAGATACAGCTCTATATATGAGAGCTCTGTTCTTCTGCTCGGCGGTAGAAGACATAGCACCAGAATACAATCAGGCAGCCAGGCAAGTGGTCCGGGCCGCCTGCGCACGGGGCTATGAAATCGTCTCCGGAGGCACCACCAAGGGCACTATGGACGTGGTGTGCAGCGAAGCCGCGGCCTGCGGAGCCGTGGTGCGCGGCATCCTGCCCCGTTTTATGGCACCCCTGGTGAGCCCGTACCTGACTCAGACCGTGTGGACCGACACCATGTCCGCACGCAAGGAGGCCATGCGCGAGGGAGTGGACATCGTGATTGCGCTGCCGGGAGGAATAGGCACGCTGGACGAGCTTTTCGAGACCCTTGTGCTCTCCAAACTTGGCAAGTTCGAAGGCCGTATCGCCGCCCTTAACATAGGCGGTTTTTATGACCCTCTGGACAAGCTCCTGGAGCACCTGGTGGCAACCAATATGCTCACCGCCTCCGACAGGGCCCGGCTGCTGCTGCCTTCGAGCGTGGAAGAACTGGAAACGCTGTTATGAACCGCGAAGAGATCATAGCCTTGCTCGGTGAGGACTGGAAGCGCTTCGAGGACTTTGTCCGGGAAAGCCTCCAGTCCGACATCCCCATGCTTAATTCCGTCAACGACACCCTGCTCTCCAATGCCGGCAAGCGTCTGCGTCCCATGCTGTTGCTGCTGGTGGCCAAGGCGCTGGGAGGCATCAACAGGGAAAGCCTGTGCTTTGCCGCCGCGACGGAAATGATCCACAACGCAACCTTGTTCCACGACGACGTGGTGGACGAGAGCCCCACGCGCAGGGGCAAGCCCTCGCTGTCGAGCATCGTGGGGCCTTCGGCTGCCGTGCTCATAGGGGATTTCTGGCTCTCCCGCGCGGTCGACCTGATTGTCGGCACCCGCCATCAGTCGGAAGCCATACAGCAGTTCTCCGGCGTCCTGTCGCGACTTGCCGAAGGAGAGATGCTCCAGATGCAGAAAGTCCTGGACAACGACACCTCGGAGGATGATTACTTCAGGATCATCAACTGCAAGACGGCTTCCCTTTTCGAAGCCGCGTGCCGTCTCGGGGCCTATTCGGTGGATGCAGCCCCCGGCCTGGTGGAGGCTGCCGGCCGCTACGGAGCCGCCCTGGGCTCTGCCTTCCAGATCCGCGACGACATTTTCGACTATCAGCAGGGCGAGATTGGAAAGCCCGTGGGTATCGATCTGAAAGAGCAGAAGATCACCCTGCCGCTGCTCGGGGCCATGCTCCATGCTCCCGGGCAGGAAGAAGCCATCAGGGCCAAGGTGCGCGACATTCCGGAGCATCCGGAGTATTGTGATGACATCCACTCTTTCGTGCTGGAAAACGGCGGCATCGAATATGCTTCCGCCCGGCTGGACAGTTTTATCGAAGAAGCGATTTCCGCCCTTGATGCCTTCCCGGCTTCGGCCCCGAAGGACATGCTGGTGGAGCTCGCCCGCTACAATGCATTCAGGAACAGATGAGATTTGCAGACACATCGGGCAACGCAGACACCCTGAAAGCGCTCGCGGGAATGGTGGATTCCGGCAGGATTCCGCATGCCATCATGTTCTCCGAGCCAGACGGGGGCCCTGCCTTCAGCGTGGCGCTTGCGTTCCTGCAGTATCTCTACTGCCATTCCAGGCGTGACGGGGATTCCTGCGGGGAGTGCCCTTCGTGCAACCGCATTTCCAAGCTCATCCATCCTGACGTGCACTTCATTTTCCCCACCACTTCTCCGAATACGTCCCTCGGGCTTATGCCTCAGTTCAGGGAGCTTGCGGTAGCCAATCCCTGCTTCACGGAGGCAGAGCTGGGCGCGGCTCTCGGCATCGAGTCGAAGTCGTCGCTGATAGCGGTGGCGGAGGCCAAGGAAGTGCTTTCGTCGCTCGCCCTGAGCGCCCTCGAAGGAGGATGGCGCTCGGTGGTGATGTTCCTTCCCGAAAAGATGAACCAGGAGGCTGCCAACCGCCTGCTGAAGGCAATCGAGGAGCCGGAAGAGAATACTGAGTTCATCCTGATCACCCATTCGCCCGAGAAGGTGCTCCAAACCATCGCCTCGCGCTGCCAGCGCATACAGCTTGGCGCTCAGGTCCGGGCTCCGCAGTTCGACGAGCCGGAGCTGCTGGACGCCCTGATGGACTCCCTGGTGGCCCGGGACCTTTATGCCGCCCTGCAGGCGGGGGAGCAGCTTTCCGCCCTCCCTTCGCGCGAGAGCGCCAAGGCGTTCTGCGTGTATGCGGCCGACGCCATGCGCAACGTTTTTCTAGAGCAGCAGGGCCTGAAACTTCCGCAGACCGGCTCGGGGAAGGCCCGGGAGTGGGCCCCAAAAGTGCGGAAAAGCTTTGCACGTGAGGCGCTTGGCTGCTTTGACGGCGCGCGCCGGCTGGTGGACCGCAACGTGAATTTGAAAATTATCTTCACCGATTTGGTGGACAGATTATACGGATTGATTTAATGGATAAAGAGACCATAAGATACGACTGTTTCCGGGGTTGCTCCGTCGTGGACGGGGGCGGCGAGGAAGGCGTGGCCTGCTCCTACAGGGCCGGCTGCTGCAAGCTCTCCGACCGCAACTGGCTCAACGGAGTGGACGACAACACATGCCCCGACATCTTTGAAGTGCGCTTCAAGAACACCCGCAAAGGATTCTATATCAACGACTCCCAGCAGAAGATAGGCGAGGGCGACATGGTCATCGTGGAAGCCGCGGGAGGCCACGATCTCGGCATCGTGACCCTCGCCGGACCAATTGTGGCCCGCCAGATGGCCTGCAAGGGCATCAGCCGCGAAGGCACGGAGTTCCGGAAGATCTACCGCAAGGCAAAGCCCCTCGACATCCAGAAGTGGCAGGAGGCGATAGCCCGCGAGCACGAGACCATGATCAAGGCACGCAAGATCGCGGCCGAGCTCGGCCTGGAGATGAAGATAGGCGACGTGGAGTTCCAGGGCGACGGCTCGAAGGCCATATTCTACTACATAGCCGACGGCCGCGTGGACTTCCGGCAGCTTATCAAGGTATTTGCCGAAGAGTTCCGTATCCGCATAGAAATGAAGCAGATAGGCGCCCGCCAGGAGGCCGGCCTCATAGGCGGCCTCGGAGTTTGTGGCCGTGAGCTCTGCTGCGCCAACTACATCACCTCGTTCCAGAGCATTTCGACTTCCGCCGCCCGCTGCCAGGACCTTTCGCTGAACCCTCAGAAGCTGGCCGGCCAGTGCGGCAAGCTCAAGTGCTGCCTCAACTACGAGGTGGCGACCTACCTCGACGCCCAGTCCCGCATCCCCAAGGTGCAGGGGCCCCTGGAGTTCGAGGACGGCCTTGCCTACCTCCGCAAGACCGATATCCTCCGGGAGATCATGTATTTCTCCTACGACAAGAACTCCGACGCCGACCTCTATGCGCTTGATGCTGAGGAGGTCCGGGAGATTCTTGCGATGAACCGCGTCGGCGAGAAACCGGAGTCGCTCCGCACCGAGCCGGAGCCCGTGACGCCCGAGTTCGTGACCGCGGTCGGCGACGACAGCATATCCCGCTTCGACGCTCCCAAGCGCAAGCGCAAGCGTGCCCGCTCCAAGGGCCGTGGCGGCAACGGAGGCAACGGGGCTCGCAGGGACGGAAAACCCAGGGAGCCCAGGAAGTGATGCGCCTGCGCGGACTGCTGTTGCTGTGTGTCCTGCTTGCAGCCGCCTGCTCGCAGCCGCGTGCGCGTGAGCAGTTCATACGCTCCGACGGCAGCGGAGAGTATTCCTTCCCTCTGGAGCTCTCCGACACGCTCCAGGCCTACGACATTTCTTTTTTCAGCTCGCTCGACCGTCCGCTTTTCGTGCCGGACACCCTGGTGAGCTTCCCCCTTCAGGTCGTGTGGCGCTCGCCATCCGGCCGCTATTTTTCGGAGACCGTATACTATCCGGCAGATTCGCTGCGCGTGCGTTACCGCAGCGGAATCGTGCCGTCGGAGGCGGGGGAGTGGACCCTGTCGGTCACGGTATCGCCTGAGCCGGAGGGCTTCCGGGGATTGGGCGTGATCTGCGCGCAGGCCAACTGAAAAAGAAAAAGCCGGACCGATTGCTCAGTCCGGCTTTTGATTAAGCTGTAACTCTTAGTCGCTCAGGGAGAAACGCTTGAAGGCCACGACCTTGATCTCTTTGTCTTCGGCTGCGATTGCATCCTTGACGGAAATCTTCTCGTCGCTCATCTGGTAGTCCTGCTCCTCGAGGGTTTGCTCCTTGAGGAACTTCTGCACGCGGCCGTTTGCGATGTTCTCGATCATCGCGGGGTTGAGGCTTGCGGCCTTCTCCTCGCCGACGGTCTTGATGATCTCGCGGGCCTGGGCAGCCTGCTCGGGAGTGATCCATCCCTTTGCAGTGTTGGAATCGATGTGGTCTTCGCTGTCCACGTGGGCGGGGTTGATGCCGACCTTCTTGAGGGCGGCGTCGATTGCCTTCTGGACAAGTTCATCCTTGGTCTTCTGGATGGCCACCGCTTTCTCGTTGTCAAGCACGGACTGAGGGCAGTCGGCGACACCGATGGAGACGGGGTTCATAGAAGCGACCTGCATCACGACACCCTTGGCAAGGGCCTCGGAGACGGGCTTGTTGAAGCCCACGAGGGCACCGAGCTTACCGGTGATCTTGTGGATGTATTCGGCCACGAAAGGAGCCTCCACGAGGGCGTAGCCCACGAGGACGTGCTTCTCTCCGGTCTTGCCGGTCTGGGCTTCCACTGCCTCGGCCACGGTGTAGCCGTCAGCCATCTTGCAGGCCTTCAGGCCTTCAAGGTCGGCGGGGCAGTTGGCGATTGCGACATCGGCGATGGCGTCGGCCAGGTTCTGGAAGTCGGCGTTGCGGGACACGAAGTCGGTCTCGCAGCCCAGGCACACGAGGATGCCCTTGCCTCCCTGGATACGGGCCTTCACGGCGCCTTCGGAGGTCTCGCGGTCGGCGCGCTTGGCGGCGACCATCTTGCCCTTCTCGCGGATGATGCCGACGGCTTTCTCGAAGTCGCCTTCAGCTTCCTCGAGGGCCTTCTTGCAATCCATCATACCGGCAGAAGTCATTTTGCGTAACTTCATTACGTCTGCTGCAGTAATTGCCATAGCTTTATTCTTTAAAAGTTAATGGAACTTATTCGGCTTTGGGTTCTTCGGCTGCGGGAGCTTCCTCTGCCTTGGTGGCCTCTGCTACGGCCTCTGCTGCGGGCTCGGCTGCGGCCTCGACCTTCTCGGCCTCGGGGGCCTCGTCGGCCTTGGCGCCCTTGCGTGCACGGATCTTGCGTGCTGCGGGCTTTGCAGCGGTCTCGGTGGCTTCCTCTGCGGGAGCTTCCTTGTCCTTCTCGAGCTTGCGCTCCTCAAGACCTTCGGCGATGGCTGCACAGAGAACGTTCATGATGCACTCGATGGACTTTGCCGCATCGTCATTTGCCGGGATCACGAAATCGACGGGGGTAGGATCGCAACAAGTATCTACCATGGCGAATACCGGAATGTTGAGGCGGTTGGCTTCCTTGACGGCGTTGGCTTCCTTCTGGATGTCGATCACGAAGATCGCGGAAGGGAGGCGGCTCATGTCGCGGATGGAGCCGAGGTTCTTCTCGAGTTTTGCTCTCTGGCGGTCCACCTGGAGGCGCTCACGCTTTGCGAGCTTCTCGAAGGTGCCGTCTTCTTTCATCTTGTCGATGGTGCCCATCTTCTTGATGGCCTTGCGGATGGTGGGGAAGTTGGTGAGCATACCACCAGCCCAGCGCTCGGTGACCGAAGGCATGCCGACAGCGCTTGCTTTCTCGCTGACGATGTCCTTGGCCTGCTTCTTGGTCGCGACGAAGAGGATCTTGCGGCCGCTCTTGGCCAGGATCTTCATTTCTTCGGCGGCCTCGTCTATCTTGACGATGGTCTTGTGCAGGTCGATGATGTGGATGCCGTTCTTCTGGTCGAAGATGTACGGAGCCATCTTAGGATTCCACTTGCGGGCAAGATGTCCGAAGTGTACGCCTGCATCAAGCAGTTCTTGGAAATTTGTACGTGACATTGTTGTGTGTTTCTTGTTTTTAAAACTGTGCCCTGTCTTGCGGGCCTCTTTTCATCAAGGCGGAGTAGCGGCCTTGCCGGTCTCCGGCCTTTTCCGCAGGGTGGCAACTCTCCAATTCGGGGGAGGGTTTGGAACCACCTCTGTGCGATAGCGTTCTGATGACTAACGTTTGCTGAACTGGAAGCGTCTGCGGGCTCCGGGCTGACCGGGCTTCTTGCGCTCGACCTCGCGTGCATCGCGGGTGAGGAAACCGGCTGCCTTCAGA